>QGNH01001411.1_pt2 | contig 17274 bp, 11 predicted proteins | sample 1735481 | NCBI WGS metagenome assembly QGNH01 (sample SAMN09239004, study PRJNA386568) | Viral metagenome, whole genome shotgun sequencing project.
GCTCCAAGAATTGTAGAAGATATAACGGAATACTACAACGATGTCAAGTAGTCGGTTGGGGTTATTGATTGATATCCAGACATTATTGAAGTTAGTGAAGTTCAACGATGACTTCCGTAATCTCTTCTACGCTCTCTCATTCTGGACTTCCGAACACAAGAGACTTATTGAAAATTATGTGGTAAATACAGACGTTTTAGCCAAGGAAACGATATGGAAGGAACTCTCTACGTCTGATTTTATTCCAGAGATAAACTATATAATCAAGAAGTGGAGAGAATTACACGTCAATTACCAAGATATTGAGAAGCAGGTAGAATTGATGAAAGAAGGTAAAAAAGGACATTCTCTTGTTGGTAAAGTAATAAAGTTTGATAGCCTATATAAATACCCCGAAGTCGTAAAATACGTAAAGTCCCAGGATATGGCGTATAATGGGTTCAAGTTGCTTCCGGTAAAATCTGGCTTCCTTCAGATGTTCTTCTAGGAGTTTTTATGCTACAAGTTTTTACAGATGCTAATGAAGAGTTCTCGTTCGGTATTTTTATAATTGATGAGCGTCTCTGTAAAAAAACCATATTATTCATTAAACAGAACTTCGGATATGAATTAGAAGCCACCGATGACGATGAAGATTTTACAGAGATTGGCGAGTTCCTTGTTGATACTTTACTCATACGATACAAAGACTTCTCGGAAGACTGGTTGGAATTAGGTAGTAAGATAAACCTTCATATCATTCCGTAGTTCTTGGCTTTATAATCTCTCAATGAATGATGAAGAATATCTAAAAAAGTCCAAGTTAGCATTCAATTTATCGCATAGTTCCATAGAGTTATTAGACAAGTGTAGTTATGCTTTTTACTTGCGATATGTCTTGAAGTTTTATCCAGAAGGGTTGCCCCCGAATTACTCTACGGAATATGGCCAATTATTCCACGATGTCTGCGAGGTCTACACAGGAACAGGAGAACAAGAAGTTTATAATCTCATTGCTAAATATAAACCTAAATATCAGATAAATGACGAATATGAGAAGAAGATACCGTTAGGGGTGAGGAACTTTTTGTTTTTTTGGAATAAGTATTTGGTCGGAGCCAAGAAGATTTACAGAGAGAAGAAGATCCAAGTATTCCTGAATGAGTTTTTGGGTCTCAATGGTTTATTAGACGTTTTATATAGATTAAATGATGGTTCTTGGATTATAGCCGACTGGAAATCCTCAAAGAAGCGTTCTAATTATTCAGCACAACTCTCCTGTTATTTTTATCTTCTGTCGCTTATTAGTAAAGAACCAATGGATAAAATAAAATGCCAAGTTGTTTATCTATGTGCGGAGAAGGAGAGCGGTATAACGGAGGAATATAATCTTACCATTGACGATAGAGATGATTATGAGAATAGGATTTTATCAGCAGTGGACAGATTATCTAAAATGAATGTAGAAGATCCGAAGGTTTGGAGAATGAAGCCTGGACCACTATGCCCTTGGTGCGACTACTATTTGGAACGTGGGGGAATATGTGAAGGTAATAAAAACTTGGAGAAGTAGTTTTAGGCTTTACAATAAATAAAATGTCTAATATCTCCCATCTTATCAATAAAAATCATCTCGGCAATAATGTAGAAGTTCTTCGTCAGTTCCCAGAAGAATGTATTGATCTTACTGTATCTTCTCCTCCTTATGACTTGATGAGAACATATAAAGGTAAAGTTGATAAAGATAAAATATACGATGGCTATTATTCATTCCCATTCGAAGATTTAGCCAAGCAACTTTATCATGTGACGAAGCCGGGGGGGGTTGTCGTATGGGTAGTAGCAGATGGAACGAATGATAAAGGCGGAGAGACAGGAACTTCTTTTAGACAGGCTTTATACTTCCAATCTCTTGGCTTCAATATTCACGACACCATGATTTATGAGAAGAATGGTTGTGCCTTCCCTTCCAATAATCGCTACTACCAAGTCTTCGAGTATATGTTCGTTTTTAGTAAAGGGAAACCTAAAACCGTAAATCTCCTAAAAGACAGGAAGAATAAATGGGCTGGAACGTCTGGATGGGGGAAGCAATCACACAGGAACGAAGATGGGGTTCTTATTGAATGTGAAAACCATATTACTCCTGATGTTGGCGTTCGCTTCAACATCTGGAAAATAAACAACGGAAAAGGATTTACTACCAAGGACGAAAATGCCTTCCAACACCCAGCAATGTTCCCAGAGAAGTTAGCGGAAGATCATATCTTGTCATGGAGCAATGAAGGAGATGTCGTGTTGGATCCATTTATGGGAAGCGGAACTACTGGCAAAATGGCTTACCTCAATAAAAGGAATTGGATAGGCTGTGAGATAAATGAGGAATATTGTAAGATAATTGAAGAGAGAATAAAAAAGGCTAAAAAAGATGCCCCAAATATATCTGATAATGTCTTCGAGGAACTAGCATCCGACCCTTGACATCCTCTCAAAAATCCTTACCATAGTCTTTATTCCCAGGAAGGGTTCTATAAATGCGTTGTCTTGAATTGAATGCGGATTATACTTATCTCTCTATAAAGGGTTGGTATGAGGCTTTATGCCTTGTTATTGCCGAAAAAGCCCATACTGTTGAGACATACAATAAGGATATCAGGTCTCAGTATTTAACATTCAAGATGCCTGCCATAATAGTGATGAATGATTTTAAGAAAGTTAAGAAGCGTAAGAGGAACTTCGCGGCTAATACCAAGAATATCCTTATCCGAGATGGGTTCAAGTGTGCCTATTGTGGATGTAAACTCACTCTCGGAACAGGAACTAAAGACCATATTACTCCGGAGTCAAAAGGTGGCAAAACGTCTATGATGAACTTGGTTGCTTGTTGTAAGCCTTGTAATTCTAAAAAAGACAATCACTCGTGCGAAGAAGCAGGTATGTGGCCTCAGATAAAGCCTCGGGAATTATCTAATGAGGAGCGTTTACAGTGCCTAGTGAAAACCATGCAGTCGAAGGAACGTATGGTATGGAACAATTGGCTAAAAGAGAATAACGTAGTTCTCTGGTGAAGGCTTTTATCTGGTATAATAAGGGATATGAATGAACTTCTATCCATTTTTATATTCCTTCTTATAGCACTCTCTATTACAGATTTATGGATATCCTCCTACTTCTTCCGCAATCTAAAAAATAGAGTATCTCGACTTCCTTATACTCACATTTTTGCCTGTGCGGAGTGCTTCTCGTTTTGGGTTGGATTGGGATTATCGTTCTTCCTCAATCCTCTATTGACATCCTTCCATTTTACTTCACTCTCCCATATATTCTGCGGGAGCATTACCTATCTTATCGCTCGTCTCCTATACAGCAAAGGAATATTATAATGTATTCTGTTCATCACTTCCTCGAAGGCATCACCAAGGACAAGAAGTTCTCCGATTTTGTGATAAATAAACGTAAAGAAATTGAAGCAGACGTAAGAAGTTTTAGAGCAGATCCGAATTGTTCCTGTAAAAATAGATTGATGAAGTTCTATGACACGAACAAGTCCCTGTGCGATTTAGATATGGATTTATATTCAGAGAACAATGGCATCAACTTCAATAACTTCGTAAAAATAGAACAAGAGATAAATAACAACTATAAGAACCTTCTAAAAACTTCATTACCTCCAAGCGAATGGCATAAATATAAAGATGTCATAGGAGAGATAGTAGAGATAAGTCCAGATCCGAATGAATATAAGAGAGTTATAACTATTGCTCGGGAAGAATGGTTATATAACGGATTGAATATTTTAGAGACTGGGAAGTTAGACCCGCAGACAGGAGAAGAGAAGATAGTATGGCTGTTATTGTTTTATTGAGGAATATAGATGAGTAGTAGCGCATTAATCGATTGGAGCCAATTCAAGGGCGATGACGCATATTTTATCGGAAACCACAGAGCAATCGTAGAAGATAATGATGATCCGCAAAAAGCAGGTCGAGTTCGCGTGAGAATATATGGCCTTCATTCTCCATTTTCGGAAGAGACACCCACCCCACATTTGCCTTGGGCTCAGCCGTGCTTATCTATCGGATGGAGTGGCGGGCATAATATCTATAATAAAGAAAGCGTCGATATTACTACTCGTTATAGACCAGGCAATCAGAGCGATCAGACACTTCCAGCAAAAAACTCTACTTTTTTACAGCCGCCTTCCGTATCTAATGTAAGTTCATTCGTAGATCCGGTAGAGGATGATTGTGGAACAGGGGGAATATTTACGGTTCCAAGAAAAGGCACAATAGTATGGGTATTTTTCGAAGGTGGAGATCATACTTCTATCCATTACTTCTGCGCATCCCCGAAAAAGAAGGACTGGCAAGATCAGCAAGTAAAAATAACTGGCGATGTAAAGGATAAAATTGATCAGGTAGCATCATTAAGAGATAATTTTACGCCTGACAGAGAGTTATATTCTGGATCTGCTCCTGCTAATAATGCCGGAGTTCAGACGTGGTGCTCTAAACCAAGAATGTCTATATATCCCATAGACAATATCCCGCAACAGAATATTACTTCGTTCACGTCAGCCACAGGAACAACATTTATTATAGTAAATGATGCTGGACATGAGCGCATCTACGTTGTTAATAAAGGTTATATATCGCAAGTAGATGAATACGGACATAAAAAAGAATTGGTTGGGCCTACATCAACTGGCAACTCTAATAACACAATAAACTCCAATGACGAAAAATTAGTAGCAGGGCATAGCGAACTTCATATTATGGGAGACTATAATGTCTTTACTGATGGTAATTGCTTCTTCCAAGTTCAAGGAAATGCCCAATTCAATGTCAGTCAAAATGTTGGAATAGTATCTCAATCTGGAGACGTTGATGTTGTTGTAAAATCTGGAAATTGTAATCTTGAACTCACCCAGGGAAATATGAATGCCCACGTTGCCGGCAATCTTCAAGCTCAGATAGATAATAGTATGATAGCGAAGGTAGGTAGTAATGTAGATCTATCGGTTAGTGGAAATCTTACGGCTGAAGTAGAGGGGAGTACATCTATTCAATCAGATGGCGGAATAGTTCTATCTTCATCTGGTGGAGATATTACATTGGATGCCGGAGCAGGTAATCTCAATCTTCTCTGTACGTCCTTCATGTTATCTGCTAATTCTGATGTAAATATAACTGCTCCTGCTGGCGTAGATATTGATGCTGGTAGTTCCTTTGCTATTGATGCTACTGGGTTCGGTGGGGATGTATCAATGAATGCTCCTATATCAAATGCTCTTCATACTGGTTGTTATCCTGGTCCTGGTGCCGGGCCGCCAACTCCTTTTATTGCTGTTCCTAATCCTGCCGTTCCTGCTACTCCTGTTCAATCCACACAATTTTCCGATAGTCCTAAGTCGGAAACTGTTCAAGCAAATGTAAGTGATAATGAGCAAACTGATGACGTTGATGCTCCCGACAATCCCCAAGATACAGTAGATCCAAGTAGCCTCCATGGATGAAAATTATAAATACTTGAATAATAAGGTTCATCAATAATGACGACACCAGTCCAATCAATTTTTTACTCTGACCTCCCCTATCAACCAGGGCTTACGCAGCTTGGAGATATTTCCCTTATTACTAATTTAGCGGATATTAAGCAGGCTATTTTAACAATAGTTTATACTCCACAAGGCTCAAGGCTTTTCGAACCTACCTTCGGGGTTGGCATAGAGAGATACCTTTTCGAACCTTTTACCAAGGCAACAGCGCAAAATATAGGAAAAGCCATAGAGAATGGATTAAGAACATATGAACCGAGAATATCTCTACAGTCTGTGAATGTATCTATGGAAAAAGATGTTAGTTATAATGTATCAGTTCAATATCTTGTGATTGATAGTCAGTCCAACGATTCCATCAACGTTCAACTCACAACGTCCTAAAAATAGAGAATATATAAAAATGGGTTCCACGCAGCAACCATCTACGCAGATAACACAAAAGAGAACTATTGATTACATTAGTTTCGACTTCGACTCCCTTCAACAGGACATGATCAACTTCCTGAACGAAACTGGCTCATTCAAGGATGCTTCTCTTGTTCAGTCCAATATCAATACTCTTACTGGACTTTTCGCTTATATTGGGGCTCTTTTTGGGTATTATATCAATTCTGCCGCTAATGAAGTCTTCCTATCTACTGCCAAGCGCTATAAGAACCTCAATAAGATAGCACAAATGCTCCGCTATGATCCACGTGGAACCGAAAGCGCCTCTGTCAATGTCGTTGGCTCTCTTGTTGATAATTATGTATTCGGTAAGGCAGGCGAATATATCGAGATACCAGCATATTCAACATTCCCTGCTGTTCTTGCTTCTAATACTGGGACCAATTTTAGTTTTACCAATCCTCAATCCCTTGTTCATCTTGTTCAAGGCTTCGGTATCTCACAATTCAATATTACCAACCTATCTTATAACGGATATCCTCTCCCTTTTACTGCTCCCGCTAACTTTTTTTATAATAATGTCAATCAAGTCTATATAAATCCTCTCAATATCTCTATTCCTCTATCTCTTCAGAAGCCTTTATCAATAATCAATGTCAATACAGTAGATAATTACTACGGCTTCGATACAACTAATTATCCACAGTTCAATCCAGATGACAGCAATTCAGTAGGTCAGCCATTTATAGAGACTGTTTTCGGAACTGAATATGCTCAAACGATGGTTCCTAATACACCTTATTATCTTGTCTTCAACTGGGACTCGAATACATCAACTCCGTTCATAAGTGTAGTCACCGATCCTACTATCCTTGGAATAAAAGAAGAGGACGTGCTCTGTGCTATTATTCTTCAACCTACCGACAATACCAATACGAATTACACTCTTCAACAATATGAGACTGGTCAATTCAATAGGTTCTTTTTAGGTGTTCTAGGAATTGAGAACCTGACCAGCGCGTCTCTTCAATACTCATTCTTCCCGGACAATCTTCAAGCAATTCAACAAATAAATCTAGTAATAAACCAAGATGGCGAAAGTCCTCCAATGACTATTCTGATATCTGGCGTCTATTATACATTTAGTAGTGGCACAATATCAAGTCAGATGTTCGATGAAAACTTTTTTAGTTCCGATGCCGCCGAATATTTCGTGAACTTCGCTATTACTGACCCATCAAATCCATTGACGAATTACGGCGCCACTCTCAATGTCACTACGCTACCACCTGTTGCTAATGAAGTCACCATAGCAACCATCACCACCAACTATACAGACTTGGCGAGTGGAACATCGGCCCTAGCAACATCCAACAACAGCCGCTTCGGCAACATTCAAGTTATTCCTACTATTCCAGTTCAGACATCTACGCAAATAGCCGGCAGAGCATTTATATCTCCTGGGCAAACCTATCAGACTATTACATTCCAAAATCCACTTACTATCCAGCCAGGAGAATCGCAAGTCAATTACAACGTCAATCTTACTCCTGATGGCAACGTAAGAGTATGGTATGGGCTTGCCGATGCTAATGGATTTACAATTTATGTAGAACCAAATACCCAATATACCGGATATGTCTCTTGGATAGCCACAGTAATAAACAATGATAATATCCGTCAGCAGAATGTTGTCTTCAATACTCCAATTCCATTAGGCATATCCGAAAATGGTCTCACGTCTAATTATATGGTTCAATTGACGCCTAACGAGAACATCCAAGTATGGTATGAAAATCCGACTACTACTGGCTTCACTATTCAGACAGAGAAGTCATTTACGGGTAAAGTATCTTGGAGTGTTTATAATTATTTCGCAGATGATACCGTTCCGACAGAGCCAGATAGCGGATACAGACAGCAGGGACAAGTACTATTACCAGCCGGAGTATTCTCACAGGCAATAGTTCTTGATACCCCAATTACCGATATAAATTATGCTATTCAGTTAGTTCCTAATACGAACATTAACGTCTTCTATACGAACAAATCATCGAAAGGATTTACTCTCAATATAGAACCTGGCGTTGCTAATACCATTACTACTGTGAATTGGTATGTCGATAGTAGCATTGGATATACATTCCAACAGCACGGCGAAATTGATTTTTCAGGTAGCCTCACTGGACAAGCAACTATTCCAGGATTTAGGTTTTCGAATGTTCCAGAGACATTTACAATACAAAACCTTCTTCAAGGCTCTGTCGCCTTCACATCAATAAACGCAAATACTATTATAGACACGAGCAATAATGGCTTACAGATATCGGTAGACCCAACAAGATTGGCAGAAGATGATGTAAGATATATAGTCAATAATAATTCAATATCAACTAATAGCATCAGAGTATTCATTAAGAACTCTTCCGGAACTTGGGACGAATGGCAGAGAGCCGGAACTGGTTATGATATTAGTACGGCAGTTGGTCAAAAAGTATTCTTCGTCAGAGTAAATCCCGAACAACTTATTCTTATCGAGTTCGGAGATGGCGAAACGTATGGGACTTCTCCACTCAATCAGGAAACTCTTATTATTGGGCTGAATAGCGTAGGAGATCAGGGCAATATTAATAAAGGCGTCATCAGTCCTAATCCAATAGTCTCACAATATATTCTTGGTAATGACAATACTGATATTAACTTCGAGGCTAACTTCGTCGCTTTACTCGGACTAAAATCTCAACAATACTTCGATGGTAATACGCCTTCTACATCTATTATAGATAGCGCAGGAACAGCGCTTCATCAAGGCGATCTCACAATTCTACAAAATGTTAGTGCCGCTGGAGGAAATGTTGTTGAAACCCCAGATGAATTGAGAAAGAATGCCAGCAATTACTTCGTCACTCAAGGAAGGAATGTCTCTACAAATGACGTTCTTCTCTATGTTCAGGAAGTATTTACTGATTATATTCAGGCAGCCGACGTGCTTACCTATAACGATATTCAGTCTGCCGGACTTCTCTCTCCAACCCAATTAGCACAATACTTCTTCAATTACATTTTTATTGTTGCTCTGAATAAAGACGGATCCAATATTATCAGTAAAAATCTCAATGATACAATAGTTAGTCAATTAGAGAACTCGGCAATAAGTATGATCGGACAAGCATATGCCGTTGTTCCTGCTACGTGGGTTCCTATTGATATTCTTATTCGCTATACAAGTGTCAAGAGTTCTAATCCAGAGACAATCGAATCCCAGATGAAGCAGAATATTAGTAATTGGTTCGATCCTAATAATCATATGCTCGGTGAAACTATCAATGCTTCTGATATTATCTCTCTTGTCAATTCGCCAACAGTTCCTAATGTGACAGCAGTGGAAGTCATGCTCAATAAAGATCCAGGAGAGCAATTCACTGTTGCTGATTATACTCCTTCCGTGTCGCCTCAAGCAACAGAACAGGAAGCAATCCAAGCACGTAAAAATAGGCTCATGCAGTTGGTGAGTAAGAACCCATCTCTTGTAAAGGTGTTCCAACCTCTCTTCAATTCTCTCCAAAGTGATGGGACGGTTCATTACGATTATACGCTGAATGTTCAATTACAGCGCTTCGAGTTCCCTCAACTTGGACAAATCATTATTGAACAAGATTTATCAGGCTCATAAAAGGATACTATGGCATTTAGCGCCCAGATAGTTGTAGATAATATCAATGCTCTGATTTATGTGAACGACAAAGTATCTGTCAGTTCAGAGATAACGTATGGTCCTCTACTTTTATCAACTCTTCAATCTTCTGGAATGGTTATCTGTTCCGCAAATAATGCCGTCATTCTTGCTGATATTCTCCCAGTTTATGCCAATTATTCTATTACCAGCATAACAAAACAAACGTGGCAGACGGAAGATGGATATTTTTATAATGGAGATAATTTTTCTCACATATTCAGAGCAGCAGGAGATCAGCAGATAACGACGACCGTATGGAGTAATGAGATGCTCTATAATGGCATTCCATTCACATTCCAATTTACCACATATCAAGTTATTAATCTCACGTCATATTTTCTGAAGTTTATGACTACCAGACTACCGATGTTGGCTAGAAATCAGAACCAGGAGATGATTGATTTACTTACAGCAGGTGCCAACTTCTTCGATGTCATGTATACGAAGGTTCGAGATATCTATACTCTTATTGATATCGAGAAGATAGATCCGACATTCTTCGAAGAATTATCTCTTACCTTCGGACATTTAGATCAATATGCGAAGAAGGTGGCCGGGGATGCTACCAATGCTTCCTTCGATACCTATGATATTTTCGATATGATCAAGAACGGAACAGCAACTTCAGATCAGATTAGGAAGTTCAGATATTTCCTCTTATATAGCACCCAACTATTCAAGACAGGAGGAACTCCAGACAATATAACCAAGTTCCTCTCCTTCTTCAATATTGATGGCTATACTGTTGATTTATGGACAGAGACGTGGGGACTTACTCCTGTTGGTATTACCTCTGATGACTTCTCTGGCTACTGCGATTTCGCTAAAAACGCCTTGGGACTTATCTGGAACGATTTATTGGTAATCGGCAATGATAATGATGATGGGCATTTCGTAAAGAACTTCAATACCATTACCATTGATAACTACCATACCTCACAAAAATTAGAGTTCGACAATGACATCATTGGCTACGATCCTATTACTGGCTGGGCCCAATTCCCTATTCTTTACAATGCTCCAATTTTTATTGAAGTTCGTAATGAGAATGGACAAGAATTAGTTCCCACAGATCAAGTCCAAGAATGGTATGATATCGTTCCTAATACAGACCCGAATACGAATACTACGTCTCCTTGGTTGCTCGATATCAATCCATTCTTCCTTACTCCTGGAATGAGATTATCAGTTCTTTATCAGGTCTCTAACGAAAACACTGTTATCGATTCAATGGTAAGCAATCCAACTCTTCAAGTTCAGAATTGTGATATCTGCGTCAAGTTCAAGATAGACGATATTCCCTATAACTACAAGCAAACCAATCTCTCTCTCCCAGAATATGATACCTTTGTCGTATTCCGTGGTGCTCTCAATCTCGTCAATAACACGAACGAGAATACAGTTTATAATAACTTCAATGAGTATTATCGTGTTGATGTCGATGCCAGACGTTCCACAGTATCTCTCTGTAAGGTTGTTCAAGATCCGGATACCTTGGGGCTCGTCACTCAGCAAATCAATCTCAATGTTGGTTCAGATACCAAGATTTATGATGTTGGTATTGTTCCTTGTAGTGGAGCAGATCTTTACCAGTTCAAGACAAATAACCTCTATGAGTTAAAGGTTCAGATTGCTGGCTCTACTGTCTCTGCTTATTTTAGAGATGCGATAGAAGATAATATTATTCAGACAAAAATTGATGGGGATGAAGGTAATATTCAATGGGGAAATCCTCCTTGTAATAATTGGATAACGCTCTTCCAAAATATCAATATAGACGTGCCGGATTCGGAAGTGCTCTCTACGGATGTTGATGGAGATACTATTCCTTCCTATCCTTATACTCCCCTTCTCAATGCTGGATATTATGGAGTTGGTGGAAGGAATACTGTATTAGAGATAAAAGAACTTACCATAGATAATCTTGACCCAGACAATACGTATTACAGCACAGACCAAAAAGAATTGACGATAAAACCAAAATATCAGGAATGGGCTAATCAAAATCTTATTCAATATAATAACTATCCAATGGGCGAAGAGAGCGCATTCTCCTATACGATTGCTCCAAACTTCAATGCCCAGACTACGACATATCAATTAGATCCGAATGTCGTCAATTCCTTCAAGTCTTTTTACTTCGATAACGCCAATGTCACCGAAGAGATAGCAAGCCGATATACAGTCATCTTCAACCAAGAATGGGTAGAGAGCACCTTCGAGAATGCCCAAGACCTAATGAATAAAATCATTGTTCCTATTGGTTCTCAGCCTGCGTGGTTCTCCGTGGAAAGCAGAATATATGATGTAGATTTTTATGGAAACTACTACGGAGAGACGACCACTAATCATAACTTCGGGACAGAGACCAATCCAAATGTAATGAATGCTCCTGGCTTCTTCTCCTATAATCTCTCAACGCCATTGGGATTGTATAAGACTGAACCATTAGATGAGTTCTCTTCATTAGTCAGAACGGATAATTATAATGCGACTACTGATGCCTTCATAAATACTACTTTTACATTCGGCAAGAGAATACAACAATATAAGTTATCCAATAATTCCTTCCTCATCAATGGACTATTCGAGGAAGTATGCCCCAACTCCAATATCTTCTCAAATGCTGAAATATGCGGTAATCTTGATGAAAATGGTATTGCTCTCGCTAATCCACTCTTCTTCCCAGTGGTTGTTCAAGATCCAGGCAACCAAAGAGTTGTTGGTGTTCGCTTCAAGAATTGTTCAGATATCAATGACATCATTACCAGAATTACCGGAGCAGCAACTTCTCAAGCGCAAGTCCTTCTTTACGGTTCCTATATCGTTCAACTACCAATACAAGCCGTTCAATTCAGACCAGACTTGACATATGCCTTGGAAATCCTCGAAAGCAATCCTTCTACGGTTGTTGTCAAGATGTTCGTTCCATTAGGCATCCTCAATAGTCAGATACAAAATTATTCATTGAGCACAGAATATCTCCATCAGATTGAGAACTCTGGCGGAACTTCCATTGTTCTTGATGGTGTCTATATTCTTGTTCCTCGTGCTCTGACAATTTATATGGATAGTGCTAATCAGATCCAACTTACGTCTCCTAATGCCTATGAAAATCTCTCAACGGGACTTCTTGCTCGTTATTATCTCTCTGCGCAACTTCAACTCGCAACCAACTTGAATGATTACGAGAATATCAATACTGCTAATCAGATACCCTACAAGTATATGATGAACTACGATTTTAGAAAACTCTTATCTAATCTCAAAGCAAATGGTGGAAATTATGGGGACGATTATCTCTGGTGGCTCCCAAGAGAAATATGGAGAAAAAGAGACTTCGTAGTTCAGAGTTTAGATCCTCAAAATGACGTAGCCTCTGGAATAAACTATGATCCCAATAAAGACATTACGAAGATATTCTATGGTAATGACTTCAATCCATCAGATATCAACCAGCATAGTTCCTTACAGATAAAACTTACTGATGGTCCAATTACTCCATATACTCTTTACTATGCCAAAGTTCAATTCAAGATGTCTTACAATGGCTATGACGAACTTTATTTAGGAAACGCAAGCCCAATAGATGGAACGACACAATCATCGAGACCACTCACAGGAACAGAGGCAGCAGAAGTTATTACAGTTGGAGGAGAAGCAACAAAGTATCCTAATTCAACTCTATCAGCCCCAGTAGCACAATGCCTTGATTTTTACGTGCCTATTGCGTGGTATCCTGAGAGCGATATTCCAACCAATAATAATCTTGCTTGGGGAAACTATATCAAAGGAGTAGTTGGTGATGATAATGCTCCTACAGTATCTCTCACTCCCTATGGATTGATGACGTGGCTCCTTGCTCATGCTACTGATGCCGATGCGAATATTCAGAACATCAATCAGATAACCCAAGGATGGACTATTCAAGACTGGAATCAACGCTTCTTGACATTCGTAAATATTCAATACATCGCTGAAAAAGTTCCTGCTGCGAATTATTCACTTTATGACGAGTTCGGGTTCTTGAGTAAATATGCTACGACATCGGGAACAGAAGTAAGTGTAAATTATGATGCCGGAGAAATGCCGTGGGTGGTTGAAGATACTGCTATTCTATCGTCATATGGATTTAGTTCGTATTACTTCGCCCTGCCAATAGAAGTATATCGTTTGGTAAATTGGTTCGAAGATGTTCAGAGTATTACAGCAGATAGTCTTGTGATAAACCAAAATCTTTACACTCTCGCAGATAATACACTGACATTGAATGCTGATAATCTCTTCAATACAATAGGCTCAGAAGCACAATTCAATGCTCTGTTATCGTTCGAATTATACAACGATTTTACTAATACAGAGACACTTGTAGATAACTTCAATGATATAAATCAGTTGTCGTGGATAAATTACGAAGAGAATACTACTCCTGATATCTATGAATTGGCTGTAAGGGCTCCGAGTAGTAATTTATTTTTAAGTGGCTCAGATCCGGCATTTACCACAACGACTTATCAGAACCAAATTGTTTATCAAAAAGTTCAGGGGAAATCGACAAATACCTTTAATCCGATGACTAATGGAGCGGGAACTACTACTCCTATTGTGAAGAAGAACGATAATGCTGGGTTTACAAAGACCATATCTCTGATTAATAATAAGAACAGTGTATATGAAATAACTGCTAATGTAATATTCGACCCTGCTCTCAATCTTATAAAAAACTATGATGGTAAAAAGTTCGAGTTAATATTGAATGCGGAAGTAGGATTTAGCGGAACGACTAATGATTTTATACTAACCAGTTATTACTTCGTTGGGATAAAAACGTATAATTTTACAATCGCATTAGGAGTAGCGAAGTTCAATCCTACTACTGGTCTAATGGAAAAAACCATATTGGCAGGTTATGGAAACTACAATGGTCGTGACATAGTAGCAAACCAATACTATACGCTCGGAGCACAAGTAGATGGGAATTACCTTCGCGTGTCATTCAATAATATGGGTGAAGATAAACAGACCGTAATAAATTATAATATCAATTCAAGAAACGCAGGAGATCCCAATAGATACCTTACTGGTGGGTTCGAAGAGTTATGTTATCTGGTGACAGGACTATCCAATCTTGGTATTACCTATCCAGATAATCTAGCATCAATCACAGGAACTACCGTATATAACCAAATATGGGACGAGCAATGGGCTATAAACTTCAAACCAGTTGGCCAATATTCTGGAATAAAGGTGTTCAATAATTTAACATATCTTGGCGAAGTGTCTTTGACTGGCTCCGTCCAAGACGCTTACACCTATACAAATGCCTACGACACCACTAATTGGAACGCCGTTATACTCGAAATACAGAACACTTATGGACCGACAGGAAATATAACAAATATTGGTAAAACCACAAACGGAACTCTTGTTGTTCTTTATGGAAATACAGTGTTCTATAAGTCTGGTGATAACATTACAAAACAATATATCTCGGACGTGTCTCAAATGTTCGTTGTTGGAGAGTTTATAGTTGTTGAGTTCCTTCCAGATAATGATTTAGTATTGGGAGTTATAGATCAATTTTTTAGTAATATACAGGCAATTTATATAAAGGACAATTCGTTCAATAGCGACAATTTATATCGCTACCAAGAATATACTGGCCGGTCAATATCTGGTGTCTTCTGCAATAACCAGAAACTTTACCTTACCTTTGAGAATAGTCCTCTCCCATTCTCCCTTACAAGTTTTAGAATTAATGAGGCTGCCGACTCGTTCCTAATTACGGAGGATCAGCAGAGTTACCGAGTTATTGAGTTGTAATAATTATTCCAAAAAACAGTTCCCTTGTGATATAAATAGTAAGTGTATTAGGCTGTATAATTGGATCCGTCGAAAAGAACAATTTTATATCCTGAGCCGCCAGAATGGTAATAGCAAACCATTCGACGGATCCAAACCATTGCTGGGGCCAGGGTATCTATATGTGCGGAATAAATTGTAATAATCCAGAACATCATCATGAAGAAGAGATAGTAAAAGTAAATATATCACTATCTTCTAAAACAGAAATAAAAGAAGATAAGAAGATTGATATTCCTATTGTAGAAACTATGATAAAAGTTGCCGACAAGGCGGAAGAAGTAAGACAAGCAAAAAGAAGAAAAGCATTTACTACAAAAGAAGACTTCAATAGAAGATTGATAGAAAAAGGCATTCCTGTTGAAATGACAAGCGAATATATCGATATGCGATATGTCTCCCAATTTAGATGCCTAAATGAAAATTGTAAGCATTGTTGGCTAGCGATAACTAATAATGTCTGGCAAAGAACCAGTAAATGCGAGATGTGTGACGATAAGAGAAAGACAACGACAGAAGAATATGAGAATAATTATCTAAAAGGAACTAATATCGGCGTAATGGAAGAATATGCCGGCTTCAAAGTTCCAATAAAACACTACTGTAAAAACGAAGGATGCGTTGCTGAATTGGTAATATCTCCTTGTAATATGATAGCAAGAATAAATAAATGCGATAATAAAATGATGTGTTGCGAGGAATGTAAAATTAAGGAAATAAAAAGTATAACTCATAAAGTGTGTACAGGTCCTTGTAGAAGATACTTACCAATAGACGACTTTGCCACAGAGAAAAATAATATTAGCGGTAAAAGTTGTATATGTAAAATGTGTAGGAAAGAACACCAAAAATTATGGGCGAGAGAATGGAGAAAAAATAATCCAGAAGAGTCAAAACGCAAGAAAAAAGAATATGACGAGAAGAATAAAGATAGAAATAGATCGTATCATAAAAAGAAAAATCAGCAGCAAGGCGTAAAAGATAGAAGAAATAAAAGAAATAGAGAAAGACTAAAAACAGACATAAATTATAAGATTATAAGGCGCCTTCGTAGGTCATTCCTATCTGCACTGGACACCAATTCTAAAAATGGAAGGCATGTAAAAGATTTACTATGTATGCCAATAGAGAACTTCAAGAAACTTATTGAAAGTATGTTTACCGAAGGAATGACTTGGGATAATATTCATATGGATCATTATATTCCAGTGAATAACTTCAATCACTCTGATCCGGAACAGGTAAAAATGTGCTGGCATTGGAGTAATTTTAGACCAATGTTCGGATATGACAACCAATCTAAAACCGATACTCTTCCAGACGATTTTATTGAAGGAACTTGGAAATGGCAAGGATCAGAAATTGGTTGGGCAGACTTCAATTATGTCTCATAATAACAACAATATATTATAAATACTAATATCGTTATGATGTTATAATGATATATAAGCCTTCTTTATAGGGATTTTTATAAATTGATTACCTATCGTCCTTCGGCAGGAAATGGAATAAGCCAAGTAAATGTGAGTGCGCAGGGATTGCTCTACGGTAAATCTCTCGGCAATAATCTAATCAAAAGCATCAATACGCCCACAACCCCATTCCAGATAATTGATACTTCTCTTATCTCAACGTCTGCTCTAAGTCCAGGAGAACAAGATAGCACTTGGTATTATAAGCCTGTGACCAACATGGACGCTTTGGTTGGTTCCTCAATATTCAGATGTATGTATATTGGGGTTGAACCAGA
>QGNH01000639.1_pt1 | contig 17252 bp, 25 predicted proteins | sample 1735481 | NCBI WGS metagenome assembly QGNH01 (sample SAMN09239004, study PRJNA386568) | Viral metagenome, whole genome shotgun sequencing project.
GGCCGATAGTTGGGCGGCGGTGGCGCTGGCGGTCGTTGCGGCAGCGTGCCGATCAGGAACGCCGCGAAGCCGATCACCACCAGGATGACGAAGAGGATTTCGAGCATGGGATCAGGCCCTTATGAGGCGGCGATCTGTGCCGCCAAGGCGGTGTTCTGCGCCTGCAAATCCGCCTGTAAACTATGGATTTTGCTTAAATCACCGCCCGCGATGATGCCGGCGTCGGACGTAACCTGCGTGATCAGCGCGTCAGCCATAGAGGCGACATTGCCAACCACGAGGCCAATGGCGCCCGCTGCGGGTCCGCCAAGTGCGGCGAGCGGGGCGAGCTTGGAGACGAGTGACAGGCCGACTTCCAGGGCGCTTTCGACTTGGGCAAGGGTGATGGTGGTCATTGGGCGACTCCGAGGGCAATCTTGGCCTGTGCGATCAGCGCCATCGCGGCTTGGGCCTGAACCTCAACCGTAGCCGCATCGCCGAGCGTCTGAGCCTTGTCGGATGCGACGACGTAGGGATACGCCTTCACGAGCAACGGCTTGACGGTCGCCTTGACGCTGGCCGACATGGTTGGAAGCTGGCTGATGTACGCCTTGGCCGCGACGTTATAGGCGAGGTCGATGCTGGTCCCGAGTTGGGCGACGGGAACGGCGGCGCTTGGTGGGATGAGCGGGTTGACGGCGCACGCGGTCAGCGCGAAGGCGACGGCGATAGCGGCGATGATTTTCATACGCGGGTTCCTGAATCGATCATGGGGCGACCTTTTGGGTGACGGAGGCAACGGCGGCCTGAACCTTAGCCTCCGCAAGATTGGCAAGCCGGGCCTGCCCTTCGGGGGTTGCGAGGCCGAGGGTTTTCACTGCGTCGGGGACGGCGGCGTTGAGATAGTTGAGCGTCCCGGCGATCATCGCGTTCTTCGTGGTGATCGTTCCGCTCTCATCGGCCGCCGTTTGGGCTTTCGATACCAAAGCCATCGCGCCGTTCTCTGTCGCGGTCAGAACGCGCTGTGCCATGACGCCCTGAATGTTGATGTTCAGGAGCTTGGCAACGGAGGTTGCCAGCCCGACCACGATCCCGAGCACTACCGGAGCCACAAGGTAGAGAAACGCCAGGTCGATCAGGCTCTTGAGGTCAACGATGTGCGTTTGAGCCATCGCCGTTGCGCCCGCCATGACGCCGGTCAGCGCCACGGTCGCCCCCACGCGAGCCGGGGTCGCAACAGTCGTCAGCGTGGGGGCCGTCGCCGCGACAGGAGCCGGAACGAATGGCGGGGGGAGCTGTGGCACGGAGGGCGTCAGCGGGATCGGAGGGGTCGCGACGACCATCTGCACCGTGGGGGTGGTCATGGTCGCCGCTTCCTCAGAGGGTGCCGATGTGGTCGGCAACGAGGACGATACGCCCGGAATGGCTGATTGTGCAAGTGGGGCACCATTGTAGGCATAGAGGCCATCCGAGCGCATGAGCGCAATAAGCGATGCGCCGTAGTTCGGGGCCGTGGCGTACACGCCCGTCAGGGCATTGGCGAAGGCGTCCGTCGAGGCTTCGGTGATGCCGCCCGCGATGGCCGCTCGCGCCGCTTCGTAATAGTGCGAGGTCGCCAGCAATTCAGCGTGAGCGTTGAAGGCCCCGGCGACGGACGGATAGGCCGCGAACGCTGCGTCGATGGTCACATAGCGGCCGCCTTCAAACTCGCGGGTCGGGACAGTGATGGACGGCTGGCCGGCGACGGCTTTGATCCCGAAACCGTTATTCGATCCGGGCGGTTCGCGAGTTCCCCACGCTGATTCAATCCCGTATTGCGCCAGACTGATCGCGGCGGGGATGCCCCACTTGGCCTGCGAGGCTTGGGCTGCAGCGATGATGTCGGGGGTGACGCTCATGGCTAAACCTAGCCGACATTGTGTCCTAGCGCCACTGTGAAAAGCCGGGCGGCGGCAGGTAGGTCCATGTGCCGGCGCTGAAATTTCCCGTGGCTGACATGGTTTCGGTCCCCGTTATGGCAATCTGGCAGGCCGGAAAATAGGTGCCGGCGATGATCGGTTGACCGCCAGTGCCGGCGGACGGATTGCCCACGAAGGTCCCATCGATACCGCCCCAATATTTAAGCGTCGAGAAGTTGATCGCCGTCATGACGACGACTTTGCCCGACCCGAACGAATTGGGGCCGTAACCGACTATGGTCCCGAACGTGTCGGCATCTTTAAGGTTTCCGTCAGACGAGAACTGGATGCCGTATCCGGAACCGCCGAAGGTATAAGGGCTGACGGTATTGGCGGCCTGAGAAATCCCTACGCCGCCAGCGACTAATCCGCCCAATGATCCTTCGATGACGACTTCAAAATAACGCAGCCCCGAGTTCTTTCCAACAGTCCCGATGTCCGCGCCATACGGCCCGGTGCCGTCGTTCCGCATCACCAGGTCAGGCCCGCTCGCTCCGGGCAATAGGACGATGGCGCCCTGAAGGCTGGCCGGGTCCCAGGTGCATGTAGCGGCCGGGATGGGTTGCTTGACCAGGATGGTCGGGAACGGAAGAAAGGTCACGACCCCGCCCAGAACGTCGCCACCAGCTTGCTCGTCAGTTGGTCGTGCTTGCCGGTGACCAGATCGCGCACGCTGGCGCCCGTCGAGAGCGTCGGCGCCCCAGCCCCGCCCCAATCCCATATCGACGCCCAGCCGTTGGTCGCGATGGCGCACGGGCCGCCACTGGCAGGCTGGCGGACGGCGAACGAGAACGAGCGGCCGGGAACGATGTTGGTCGGCGTGCCCATGCCGCGCGAGCCTCCAACGGCGCTAGTCAGCGTCACCGCGGCGTCCTGCCCGAGCGCCATGTTCCAAGTGATGGTGGATGCGTCGGTGAGGATCTGTTGGCCAGACGTGCCGGCCATCGCCAGCGCAGTCACGGTCGCCGAGTTATCCGTGCCAGCCCAAATCTGAGCCGCCGTAGCCGCCGTCTGAAAACTCGGGAACGCGACCCAGCCGGCGCCCGCACTGTCAGGATTGGTCGTGTTGTTATCGACCGTCGAGCGCCAATACAGCCCGGCCGTCACCACCGAGCCCACGACGGCTTGGTTCGGATAGCCGCCAATCGCCGCCTGGAACGTGCCGTCGTAGTTGATCGCGCCGCCAGCGTTCATCCATTGAAGCCAGAGCGTGATCTGGTTCAGGATGCCGTTTTCGTCCTGTCCGTCCGGCGGCGTGCCCGCGATGTCGAATGTGGACGGTGGGTAGCCGAGGGCGAACGATGCGGCCCCCGGCGTGGCCGTGGTCTGAGGGATGGCGCGGATAAACGGCGACACCGCGCCGTATCCCCAGGCGAAGCTCAGTTTGGGCGGGATGGCTGAGAGGAGCATCAGAGTTGGACCACAGTTGCTAAGACGCCGGCCGGTGTCGGAAGCACACCGCTCTCAGTTATGATCGCAAACGCGATCGGGTCTAGAGCGGAACTGAAAACGTACTCCATGGTCATATTACCCCCATCTGTGCAGTAGGAATTGCCGAACGTCTGCCCAAACAGGTTGATGAGGATCTGATTGATCGCCGGAATGGAGCCGTCGCAGATGTTCGCCAGCCCCTTCGCCAAGATCAGGATGCGAAACGCCTCGTCGGCCAGGCTGAAATTCTGCGTCGATTCCGTGCCGCCAAACCAGAAGCCGACGCGCCACGGATAGGCGTTCGGCAGCGCTTCCTGCCAGCCGAGATAGTCGCCTGTGACCGGCAAGGTGAGCACGCGCCCGACGCCGACGATGCGGCCCCAAACGTCGAGACCATAGCCGACCGCCGATAGCACGTTCCAAATCTGGTCATAGAAGGCGTCGAAGTTGGCGCTCGGGCTGACATAGGCATCGAGGTTGGCGATTAGTTGCGTGAGCGTCGGGCTGTTCGCGTACTGGCTGAGGATGGTCGATTTCCACCACGTCAGCGGCGTGTCTGTCGGCGTGGGCGGCGTGTACGGCGGCGGCAGACTGTCGCCGAGCAGCGGGTTGCCGAACTGATCCAGCAGTTGGTTGCCACCCTGACCACCGAGTAGGATGGTTGTCATCGCCGCCCACAATCGCTGAACGCCCACAGGACGATAGAGGCGCAGATGAGGGAGAAGGGGGTGATCATCAGCAATGGGTCACGATGCCGTTGGTGACGACTTCGGTGGTGAGGTTGACGGTTCCGGCAGAGCAGGAAACGCCCGCAGACGTCCCGGACGTGAAATGCGTTGCCTTAACTGTGCCCGTGTAATCGCCAGCGGCTCCGCTCCCGATGGCAAGAATACCTGCGCCACCTCCTCGGGATATCCCAACATCGTTGGCCACCCCGAAGTCGACGAAACCCGCGTCGATGTTCACGTAGTAATAAGGGCTCTGAGAGTAAATCACAGCCGTGCATGTCGAGCATGTTAAGGCTGCGGGCGTTGTTCCGCCAATCGTTGTTCCGTTTATTGTACCGGCCGGGATGACGATGCTGCCGCTAACGTGAGTTATGCCTGTAGAGGCCTCAAGCCAAAGTATAGGCGCAAAGCCGTGAGCAGCCCCCCATGTTGGGTAATAGAACGCCCAATCGTTGTCTCCAGGGCCAGCCCCTGCGTTCCCGCCAATGGCCCAAGCCGCGCTCGATCCAGTAGTGATGTTAAGGGCCGTGTCACCAGTAGGGACAGCTTCGTTGAAGGGAACGGAGGCAGTCGGGGTAGCGTTGATGCCTATTCCAGTAGACGCCTCCAATACGGTTCCATACAATATACCGCCGCCAGGAGCGATTAGTCCGCTATCCACCATCCACCCGCCGTCTGGTGTAGTGGCGGCAGGAATATGGCCGGAGCCGAGTGCTCCACTTTGTATTCCTAGCAGCCACCCGGACGCAGCCACTCCGGATTGTCCACCGATATTAGGCAACGTAAGGGTAACGTTAGCGCTCAAATCATCGGTAGTGTTTGGGCCGGACTGCAAATAAATGACATGGCCATTTTCAGCCAAGGAAATGTACGCGCCGCTGGTAGTTATGGCGATAATACCGTTGTCGATGGTTAGCGAACTTCCTAGTTCCTGTTGACCATTAACGCAGAGTGTGTACAGCGCCCCGAGTGAACAGCCCGCCACCGCCAAAGATGAGCCGGTAGCTACTCCGATGTTTGGGGCTGTTAAGATGTAGGTTTTGATCCCCCCCGTCGTCATCTTCACCGCTCCCAATGACTGTACGCCAGGGACGAGTTCTGAGCCGGTGAGGGGGGAGGCGGCGTTCTCGCCAGTGATGTTGGATGGGGAGAGGGCTAAGGTGGCGATAGGCGCTGTGCAAATCTGCACGGTGTTCGGGGTGGCGGGCGCTTGTGAGCCGATGGCGCATTCCAGGCCGGTGTAGGGTTTAGGGGAGAACGGGTACGCAGAGATTGGCTGGCCGGTCTGCGCCACAGCCGCCGATGCCAATACCGAAAGGCTGACCCCTAGAATGAGTGCGCGAATGTTCATGTCGTCATCCTATACCAACGTCACCGTGATCTGAGCCGGGGCGATTGTAGGCACCTGATTCACATTTACGGTGAGGTCATTCAATGTCGGCGACACGGCCTGCATGGCCTCGCTGGTCACAGTCTGCGTCGTGCTGAGCGTGTAATTGCCGGTCGTCGTCGCATTGCCAATCGCCGCAATGATGACGCTCCCCGGCGCCACGCTAGGCCCGGTCACCGTCTGGCCGACCGCGAGATTGCCGACCGAGACCGCCGTCACGTCCATGGTCATGTTGGCGATGGAGGCGGTGAACGAGGCGGCCGGCGAATTGGGCGAGCCGATCAGGATCGAGATGATCTGCGCAAATGAGCCGAGGCCAGCGACGACGCCGTAATAGGCCGACGCGAAGATGGTCGATCCGATGCGCGCTCGAGGCGTCGGCGGCGAAGCGCCCGAGAAGGCCGCGACAATAGCCGCCTGCACCAGCGCGATGACGTTCGACGGCACGCTGGCATTGTTCTTCAGCGTCACGGCGAAGATGATCGGCAGCGAGGATGGCGTCTGATAGCTCACCGAATAGGTCGGGAACGGCTCCTCATAGCCCGAGTTGCTATCGGTCACGGTGACGGTCGTGTTGCCCGTGTAGGAGCATCCTGGGGCCTTCTTCTGCCAGATGGCCGTGGCGACCGCGAGCGAGTTACCGCCAGCCACGCAGACATAGATCGAGTTGGGCGCGATCACCTGTCCAAGCAACGTGACGTTGCCGTTGGTCGAATTGTCGTAGGTGTAGGCGTCGAGCACGCCGGGGACCTGTAGCACGTTGCCCTGGATGGCCGACGCCGGCCCGACCGAGTTAACGGCCACCGACGCCGCACGCCGAAGTTCAAACGCCTGCGAGCTTTCGACATTGACGCCGATCACGCCGTCGGCGGTATTAGTGATCGAATCCCAGCCGGGAATAGCCTGAACGATATTGGACAGCGAGCCGGCCGGGCAGGCGATTGGTCCCGTCGCGGTGCAGGCGAACGTCATCGTGACATTGCCGCCAGCGCCGATGATCACCGAATTGGTCGCCGAATAGATGTTGCCGCTGTTGTCCGACGCCAGCGAACCGATGGGAATGGCGACGCCCGGCAGGCCGGTGCAGAGACAAGACGGCACGCTGGTAGGCAGAGCGGGAAGTCGCTTCAGGAAGTAGATATTGGCGATGCCGTCCTGATAACGCCCGCTGTTCAGCGCCGGGTCGAACTGATTGGTCAGGAACAGGAAGTAGTTATTGCAGTCGCCGATCTCGGCCGTGTACGAGATGGCGAGCTGGCCCTGCGGCGTGGTCAGTTGAAGGTTCAGATTGCCGCCGAACGCCGCCTGCATGTCCGCCAGTACGCCGGCCAGGATGGCGCTCTCGGCCGGCAGGATGAAGCCGAGCGGGCCGAAGGTCGGCTGCGGGACGTACGTCGTGGAGACGGTCACAGCAACAGCCCCTTGAACGCGGCGTTCTCAAGCAGGATCGGCGAGTTGGTCAGCGTGACGGTTGAGCCAATGGCGGCAAGCAGGCCGGTGATGTCGCGCATGGCCACGTAGCCGCCGGGCACGGTGTACGACGTTGGGCCGCCCGCTGCGTCCCAAGTAATCTGCGCCTGATAACCGCCCGGCCGTGTGATGGTCGCCGTCCACACCGAGCCGTTGTCGGTGAACGGCGCCCCGATGCGCAAGGTGATGTCGATGGCCACGCCCACCGCATAGGCGACCTGGACGAACGGCTGCACAAAGGCGACAGATGCGTTCGCCGTCACGCCGGGATAATTCTGTCCGTCGAGGTTCAGCGCGTTGGCGAGCGGCTGGAACTGCCAGCTAGTGTCGTTGGCGAGAAAGCTTCCCCCGCCATTATTCTCATTCATGCCCAGCGTCACAGTCACATTGCTGGCCGATCCCGCCTGCAGCTTCACGTCCGCCCCGACCGTCCATTGCTGTCCGAGCGTCGCGGCGATCTGATTGCCGGCCTCGAAGAAGATATCCGCCTGCCCAGCCGCCCCCGCTGTCGCCGTCCCGAACACGCGCCAATCGACGTAGGGAGCACCGCCCTCGGTTCCCGACCCGACAAACTCTGTGGAGATCCCATGCGCGGCCGTGTCTGGCGAATAGACGCTCCAATCGGTCGGCGGCGTTCCGGGCGTGCCGGCGACCATCCCCGTTCCAGTCGTGTTGCGCACGCCGTTTGTCTTGGTCACCCGCGCGGCTGGCGCGCTGAATGTCGAGCCGCTCAACCAGGCCTGCACGATCCGATAGGCGATGCCAGAACCGTTCAGCCACGACCCGCCGTCGCTCAACACGCCGTAGCCATCGCCGTTGTCGAACTGGAACCAGATGACGCTGGTCACGCCGGCGCTGGCGAACATGATCAGGTAGATGGCCGTATAGGCCGCCGCGACCCCCGCCGCGACGTTCGGGTTTGTGCCGCCCTCGCTGACGAAAACCTGCATGGCGGAAAGGCCATTCTGCGCTGCGATCCCAGCGTAGTTCTGCGCGATGTTGAGGGTCTGTTCGGGCTGCTGCAGCGGGAAGGTGTTGGACGCATAGCCGTGATAATTGAAGGCGTCGAAGTGCGGACCGCCAGCCGCCTTGTCGGCCGCCAGGAATGACTGTGCATAGGTGAAGCCGTAATTGCCGCCGGCATTGCCGTTGAAGCCGGGATAGGTGCTCGGGCAAAGCACGATGGCGTTGGGATCGGCCGCCTTGATCAGCGGATAGACGTTGGTCGCGATGGTGACCATCTGCGCCAGCGTGCCTGACCACCAGCCTGTGTCCGGCGCGCCGTAGTTGTTGATCTCATTCCAGATTTCGTAATATTTGATGCGGCCCCTGTAGCGCGTCACCACGGCCGTGACGAAGTTGTAGAGGTCGCTGAAGTGGGTCGGCGGCACATCGCCCGTCCCGCTGCCGTTCGCCCAGCCCGGAACCATGCCGAAGCAATAGACGATGTTGTTGCCGACGTGGGTTGCATACTCGTTGATCACACCGTCGAGCGCTGTCCAGACGAACGTCGAACCCGGCCCGGTCGGCTGAATGTTGAGCCAATGCGCCTCCGAGCCACCGTACTTGGAAAACCACGTCCGCACGACGCCGACATAGAGTTGCGGCCACGCGGTGATGTCGGTGTTTTCCAGGCAGTTGCCGAAGAAGGACGGCTGGATCACAGTTGGAACCCGTCCACCGTCACGGTGGCGAACAGGCCGCCGGCTCCGGAGGCGGGCAGGTTGACGACGATGGTCGTATTGGCGGCCGACGCCGGCAGCGGTTGCGGCGGCGAGAAGACGAACGGTTGCGCGGCTGTGGCATTGCCGGCCGGAAAGACGAACGTGAAGTGCTTCGTTCCGCCCAGCAGCCCCGTAATGTTGCCGGTGACCGCCAGCGCCGTCGTGGCCCCGGCCGCGGTGATCATCACGTCGTTCAGATAGGTGGTCTTGCCGCCCGTCGCCGCCAACGTCGCGTTGCCGGTCGTGTTGGCCAAGTTGCCGCTGTCGCCGCCAATCGTGGTCCCGAGCAGGCGAATTTGCGAGGGCGTCAGCGAGGCGGCCGTGATCGCCGCGGCGACCGTGGCGTCCAGAACGGTCATGTTGGCGGGGGTGGCCGTGACGGTGACATTGCCCGCGCTGGTCAGGCTCCCCCCCGTCACGTTCACAGTCTGGTTAGCGACTAGCGAGCCGGTGATCTGCATCGGGTTCGCCGGGCCGGTCGGGTTCACGCCATCGTTCCCGACGATCATCATCATCGGGTAGAGGTCGCCATTGATTGTGCCGGTGGTCGAGAAGACCTGCATCGCGCGGCCGGTCGGCGTGCCCGATCCGTCGATGATTTCAAGTTGGACGATGCCAGCCATCAGATGATCCCCAGGACGACGTACATGCTGTTTTGTCCCAAGCTGAAGTTCAGACTGTATAACGTAGTTGGCGCCGGCGGGGTAGGGCCGGCCGTTGGCGCTGTCGTAGCTGTGGCCACCGCCGCCACCGTTATCTGAACCTGCCCGCTCAGCACCCGATCAGCGCCGATGGCCTGCAGAAAGCATTGCGCCGAGATCACCCCAGGCACGGTCAGCGCGGCCGAAATCAGTTGCGTCTTGATCAGAGCTACGGGCGGCAGATAGCCGAGGATCGACTGCCAGTAGGAAATGCCGAGGCTCGTGTCGTAATAGACCTCACCGAGGAACGTGCGCAGGGCCGACGCCACGTCTTGGGCGATTGAGTAGGGCGGCGTCGCCATCGCGATATTGCCATTCGCGTCGGCAACGAGATCCCAGTTCGTGAGGTCCAAAAGCAAGGTGTTCATAATGGCGGGCTCGTATCGGCACCGCCCGTGGTGACGCCCCCGTGCACATGGCTCTCCAGGCTGATCGCGCCGCCCGTCACGTCGCCGACAAAAGCCGCCGTCGAATTGCCCGTCACCGCACCCGACACTTGCAAGGTTCCGTTGATCACCGTCGCCCCATTGATGGTCGTTGGCCCGTTCACGGTCGCCATCGTCGGCGCGTTGACCGTCACGTTTCCGGTTGACGTTACAGTAATATTCCCCTTTTGCACCTCAACGAAATTCGTCGGCGTCGTATTCCCTACTGAACCTATATAGATACCGTCCGCCCAATCGAAGCGCCTGAAGGAGCCGGGGTTCGCCGGACCTTGATTGGCCAGTGCCGAGGAAATGTCGCGGTCTGCAAAGACGACGACGCCGAGATCGCCGGCAATCGGATCGATGATAATTGCATTGGCCCCTCCCTGTGTTCGCAGGCACGGCATTCCGTAGATCGTGCCGTGCACCTGCGCGTTGCCGACCTGATCAACTTGCGCGATGCACGGCTGAACGTCCACCGTCGCGGGCGCCGCAACCCCGCCGCCATGCACGGCCTTGACCTGAACGATGGTGACGTGCTGAGCGCCGGCGAGAGCCTGATCGATCAGGAAGCTCATGGCGTTAAACAGCGAGCCCGGATCGGTCGGACCTAGCCAGCCGGGGATGGGCGTGTCGGTCATCCGGTCACGTTCCCGGCCGCACCGCTAGACTCGGCGAACGTACCTGTCGCCAGTGTTGCAGTGATTTCTTGGCTCCAAGGATTGTCCCCGTCTGGGTCGTTGCAGCCGAGGTCTAGATCCATGTGCAGCACGTACCATTTCGTCGTGTTCGGGAGCACGCTCGATTGTAGGGTGAACGTCTGGCCGTAAGCGAGGCCGGGCGCGTAGAGCATCCGAAAGATGACGCCCACATCGGTATAGGCCGGATACCCGATCAGCCCGGACTGCGGCCCGATGGTCAGGGTCGAATCCCCTCGCGCCTGACCCTTGGGCCAGACCTCAAGCAGGTTGCCGGCCGCGCCCCCGTTCGGCGTCCACTGGCAATTTGCCGCCGCCGCCGCGCTGTCCATCTGATCCTTCGCCGAGCCGGTGAAGTAGGCGTTTTTCGTCTGCCACGTCACGCCCGAGTTGAGAAACCCCAGCCCCATCTTCGTCGCGATGGCCTGCCCGATTGTGTCGATGCTGGCGTTACCTGGAAAGCTCGACGGCGGAACGGCTTTGGTCAATTCGACCAGCCGAGAGATCGCCATGATGTTCAGGCTGACCTCGGGCGCGTTGAAGTCCACAAAGGCCGAATACATCGCCCCGGTGAAAATCTGGCTCATGCCCGATTGATCATCGCCCGCGTTGAGCGTGATCAGGTTCTCGCGCGTCCACGTCAGCGGCTTGCCCAGCCGCGACACGGCGTTCATATCGCTCAGCGGCATCCCCCAAATGCGCACCTCGGCCGTATCGAGCTGCGGTGTGCCGCCCTTGCTGATGTTCACGCGGACGCGGAGGCCGTCGTATTTCGCCGTGTCGTTGCCGTTGAACGACTGGCCAGAGGACGCGGCCAGGGTGATGATCGGTTGGATTTGTCTCGCAACGAGCATCGGGCGACCATGCCAGCGAAAGAGCCGGGCCGCAAAATAATCCGCTTGTCTTACACTTTTCGCTTGCGTATGTCTTACGGCACGAGTAGTGTCTTACATAGTCGCTCACGGGCAATCCAGCCCGAGGCCGGCGGGAGGTCAGAAATGACCCTTCTCCTCTCCTCTACCGACCTGGCCATCGCGGTTGCGGTGGCGGCTGACGATCTTCGGATCGTCGCGCGTCCGAGCCGCTTCGGCGGTTTCGCCTACGCGCTCGAAGACGCTGTTGGCGTCATCGAAGTCCACTCGTCGCAAGGCGAGGCGGATGCCCGCGTGGCGTCGATCCGGGAGGCGGTCTCTTGACCGTCGCCACGGAGCAATGGACGGCCGATCAATGGCTTGCGTGGCTTCGACGCGGACCGAAGGATGCGCTGCCGAGCTATCACGGCCTGAACGATTGCGCGGACGCCTTAGCGGCTGAGATCGCGCGGTTGCGTGATTATAAGATTGATGAGACGGAGGAGGAAATCGAGGAGCGGCTAGAACATCAAGACGCAGCAGCCAATCTCCGGCTGATCGACCGCATTGCTGATCTTGTCGGATGTCCGCACGATGCGGAATTGACCGTCGAGCACGTAATTGAAGCCCTTAAGGGTGAGGTTGTGGCATGAGAATGCCCGTCTACCATCCAGAGGCCAAATGGCTCAGCAAATTTGCAGCCTGTATCTACTGCGGTGGCCGCGCATCCGGCGTTCTCATGTCGAACCGGAACGATCATATTGGTCCGTGCTGCGACCGCTGCGCAGACAAAGCCATTGAGGCGGCCAAGAGGAGCCCAGCATGACCCACGCTGAATATACCGCAATCGCGGGGAGGCTGCGCGAAGCGGCGGGCTGGCTGTCGAGCGATATTCCGGCCGGAACCCGCGTGCCCCAATTTCTTGAGGGCGACGTGAAGCTTGATGAGCTTGACGCCTACGCGGTCGAGGTCATGGGCGACGCCGCCAACGCGCTCGACGCGCTAGAGGATGACTTGGCCGCCCTAGAGCAGCGCGCCCTTGAACTGGAGGAGGAGAACGGCCGACTTTGCGAGATCATCAGGGCACTTCAAGGAGTGCGGTAACATGACCGACACAGACGACCCATGCTGCATCGTTTGCGGCGCTGCTCCCGGTTTCATCGGGGCTGAATGCGATGGAATCTGTGCACATGCCCCCGAGGGCGTTAAGTTTGAAGATGATGGCTATGAGCCGACTGGCTTCGAATATGCCTGCCCGCGCTGCAACGGGACAGGCCAGCCGCCGGGAGAATTTCGCCCGTGTCCAGACTGCTATGGCGAAGGGTATCTGGACGAATGAGCGCCGCTCAAGATAGCCGCCTGATCCTCGAAAGCGCAGCCATTGCGCTCTACGCCATGGAGCCGAACTACGATGAGCAGCGCGTGGACATTCCATGGTCAGCACTCTCGAAACACGCTCGGCATTATTGGCGGCAGAGAGTGATAGAGATTTCAGTCAACGATTATCTGCCGGGGGACGCGGGATGAGCAGTTCGCCCACGATCACGTTTCGGCTCCATCCCGACATGAAGGCGTGGCTGGAAATACAGGCGGCCCGGCGCGGCATCCCTGTCAGCGACGTTCTCCGCGAGATGATCGCAGCGGCCGGCAGCACCAGAAAGAGCCTGCAAAATGACGGACATGATTGAGCGCGTCGAGCGCGCGATGACGACGGAGTGGGCGCGCCAAATGGAAGGTCCGCGCGTCGATATGGAAGCCATCGCGAGGGCCGCGATCTTAGCCATGCGCGAGCCCACTGACGAGATGCTGCGCGCTTCCGGTCTGTTCGACTGGTTTGACGCCTCGACGTTCGCGCCCAAGAAATACGACGGCGTGCGAGCGATCTATCAGGCGATGGTTGATGCGGTGCTGGAATGACGGATGAAGAACTTGGCGCAGAGCTTTGGCCCGATGGGGCGCCAGAACTTCAATTGAAAGTCGGCACATCCCTCACGGGCGATAAGCGCGCAACCTATGAGCGGCTGATTACGGTTGCGCGCGAGTTGGCGCTTTGGGGGGCCGGACTTGGACCGAAGCCCACTGGCGTCATCGCGTGCGGGCCGAAACAGATTCGGCGGTCTTAGGTCAGCGCCGCAACCCCAACATCGGCCGCCGGATCAAGCCACGCCAGAAACCACCGCGACCCCAGCCCCGTGTAATCAGGATTGGCGGGCGCTTGCAGGTCGGTGTCGAAAAACGCCAGATCGCCGACGAACCCGAGATAGGCCGAGCGCACGATGCGGACGCCGGCCAGTCCAATCGCCCCGCCGATGATCAGAGCATTGTTGACATATAGGTCAACGTACAGGCCGGCGTAATCGAATTGCCCCTTCGCATAGACGTTGATCGTGCATGGCTGTTGCGCGAGCACGACGCCGAGCGATTGATTGGCTACCGCTTGAGTGGGGATTACGAGCATCAGGGTCCAGGCGGGTTGATCGTCGCCATCTCCTGTTGCGGTGTCGGGCCGAGCGCCTGAACCTGTCCGTCGTTCGTCTGTCCCGCGCCGGATGGTTGCGCCGTGTTTGAGAACGTCGCCGTCGCGGTCTGGATCACCTGCTCGAAATGCACGTCGGCTTCGATCAGCGTCGCGCCCTTCGCGGCCTTTCGGTCATAGTCGAAGTGGTTGCAGTTGACGCTGACGTAGGTGATCTCCGGCGTGACCACGTTGCACACGTCGAACGAATTGCGGAGCGACATGAGCGCCTGCAGAAACGCCGTCCGGTCGCTCGGTGATCCGCTCTTGGTCATCATCACGCGAGGCTCAAACGGCGTGAAGACCTTGTTGTAGTCGGCGAACGATCCCCCCTCGATCGGGTACTTTTCCAGCCGCGCCTCGGCCGAGAATGTGAAGCCGGTCACGCTGTCGGGGATGACGAGCGGCTGATTGTTCGAATCGAACACGCCCCATTGCGGGCCGAACGCTTGCGCGAGCACCGAGGGATTGTCGCCCGTCAGCAGGCTTGTGATGATGCCGATCACACCGCTTCCCGCGTTCGGATCGCGCACGAGTGGCGGCACGCCGGGGAGGTTCGGCACGTCGGGGAACTCGGGGACGGGGATGAAGACGGATGGCATGTGCTATGGCAGAGCGGCGATGGCGGCGGCGTCTTTAGTATGCGCTTCGAGTTCCTGTTGATACCAGCCGCGATGGTTGGGCTTGCACTTGCCCCACGTCGCCTCGGCCTCGTCGGTTCCGGTCAAATTCCAGCACCAGCCGCGAGCCTCGATCTTGGTAAAGAGGGCCGCGCGGCGGTCGCATTGGGGATTGTACAGGCCAATAGGCGTTGTGCCCCGGCAGTTGTCGTTGGCTGTCCAGTAGGCCAGCATGATCTTTTGAATGGGTTTAGGCGCACCGCCGAAGTATGGATCGGGCGCGGGCGCGGCGAAAGAGATGGCCGGCACAAGAGCGAGCGCGGCGAGATATTTTAGCATTGAGGTAGCCTCTGTTTCAGAAGAGACGGACATAATGCCATCCTATTACTAATTCAATGGGGACCGCTGTTTGCCTGCGTGGCGATATTGGTCGAGATTGCCTTTGTAACATGTCGCGCCATAGCTCGCGGGTCCTGAACGCCGTTCACGATGATGTCGCCGAAATTGTAGGTGTTGCCGCCTTCTGAGCCAAGGCCCGCGATGCCTCTGGCGTACCGCTCATGGCCTAACTTATGAATTTGGAGGGCCGGATTGTTGCCGCTGACGAGTTTGAAGAAATCGGCCGCTGCCTCGTTCGGGTTCTGAGCGCCTTTTATCTGCGCCAAAATGGCTGGATTGTTCAGCAAGTCCTGCACCACCATGCCAAAATTGGCCTCATCCGACTTGGGGTCTAGACCGTTCGCCTTCGCCCACGCCTCAAAGTCGGCACGGCGATGATTACCCTTCGTGAAGCCCGTCCATTGCTCCCAGCCCTCGCCGCCCAACGAGCCCTTCTTAGTAGGTTTCTTCTCGTTTATCCCCGATACCAGGCCGCTTTCCGCGACAAGATTGCTGACGATCCCAGCCGCCGCGTCCTTGCTAATGCCGAGCGCCGACGCCAGCGCATCACGAATGTTCGCCTCGCGGGCGCTGAGCGTGTGGCCGAAGCCGCCAGCGATCGCCGCGACCTCATGTGCCGGCAGACCAACCGCGTGCGCGATGGCCGCGACTGGCCCGGGCTTCGCGCCCTGACCTTGAAGCGCCCCGCCGATGGCATTGCCGACCCAGCGCCCGGCCGCGTTCTCTGCCGCGAAGATGCCGATCTGTAGAGCGGCGCCCGGTGCCGCACCGGCAAGCGTGCCAATTCCAACACCCCCGGCAACCGCCGCGCCGCCCTCTGCCGCTGCAGCGCCCCCTCCGAGCCCCAGGACACCCCGCAACAGGCCCCCAGCTATCTTCACCCCACCGAGCGCCGTCAATGCCGTCAGCAGCCCCAGGACAACCTTGGTTAGGCCGGGGAATTTAGTTGTGCCGAGGGTGACGAGGTTCAGCAGCCCCGTCAGTGCCGGGCTGGCCTGGAACAACATCGCATTGGCGTCGCCGAGGATGGCTTGTCGCAGGTTGTTGAACGCGATCTGAAGGTCTTGGACCCGCTTGACGTCAGCGTCGGAGGGAACATTTTTCCTTTGGGCCGCAAGGTCGGCGGCGGCATTAGGACCCGCACGGATCGCGGCGTTGATCGTGTCGGTGTCGAAGCCAAGCTGAGTGCCGACTTGAAGGTCGCGCTGCCCGGTCTGCCCGCGCGTCCAGGCGGCGTACTTCTCGAACACCTCAATCGGGGTCGATTGGTTCGTGATTTCAGCGCCACTATTGGGCGTCTGGTTGATGAAACTGAGACCCTGCATAAACGGCAAGTCGGGGAGCTGAAGCCCCGTCTTGAAATTCTGCATGACTTGGCTGAGCTTCAGGAAGGAGCTTGTCGCCACGTCCGCGTTGCCGCCGGTCTGCTGGACGAAAAGCTGGAAGGCCTTCAGGTCTGGCGCGCTTTGGCCCATCAGGAACGCCACTCGACCAAGGGCGGCGATTTGCGGCACGGCCCCAGCGAGATACTTTTCAAGCGAGCCCGCGCCAACCAGCGTGGCGATCAGGCCGACCGCTTGGCGGTTGATCTCGCCGAAGAACATGCCGCCTTGCTTGCCGCGCGCCTCTAGTTCTTTGGCGGTTGTGGTGGCGTCGTCTCGGGTTTTCTTGAAGCTTTCGAGGGCGCGCTTCTGGCCTTCGGTAAACGCCGAGGCGTCAAGGCCTAAAACGACTACCAGCTCATCAACGACGTTCGCCATCAATCCGGCCTCTCAGCGACGGCGCGATTGTGCCCGTCAACGGCCATGATTTCTAGGAGGTCGTAGGCGTCTTGAGTGCCGAGGTTCGTCTGGAGTTCCGTGAGCGTGGCGAGGCGGCTGGCGACAATGGCTCCGGTGACGGGTCCGACGTTGGCGAATTCCCACCAGTCGCGCTCATCGCCATAAGCATGGCGGCCATCTCCAACAGCTTTTCGGCCAGCGAAAAACCCACGTGTAGCCTTATCACCTCGTCGCGCAACTTGATACGGGTCGGGATCTCTTCGATGTCGAACTCAGTCAGGGGTCGGGTAACGGCGTCCTCTTTGATCTGCACACAGGCCATGAGCCGCGCGAGCAGCGGTGCGATCTCGCCGTAGTTCCCCGCGAACAACGCCCGCACGCCGTAGGTCGCGATCGCTGCCATGCCGCCGCGTAGTGCGTCCTCGGGAATATCCATGCCGCCGCGGAGCATGACGCCCAGCGCTTCGATGCCCCACGCTTCGGCGTCTGCGGCTGACATCTCTGTTAAAAGGAAGGTCTTGCCGAAGTCTCGGCCAGCCGTGTCGATGGTGACCTCGAAAGTCTTCCGGCTCACGGCGAGTA
>QGNH01000842.1_pt1 | contig 17215 bp, 10 predicted proteins | sample 1735481 | NCBI WGS metagenome assembly QGNH01 (sample SAMN09239004, study PRJNA386568) | Viral metagenome, whole genome shotgun sequencing project.
CGATCCAGGCGGTGAACTATCTCCAGTTCCCCGAGGCGGGCAAGGTCGCGTGGTACTGCAACCGCTACCTCAAGACGTACCTGGAGGTCAAGGCGGTCAACAAGTCGAACAACATGATCTCCTTCGAGACGCTGGAGGACGGGAAGAAGATCACGAAGCTGATGGGCTATCCCATCCGGCGCGTCGATGCGCTGCTCAACACCGAAGCTCAGGTCACGGCGTAAGAGGGAGGTTCAATCCAAATGGCGAACACGAACTCGAACGTCAGGCTCATCAAGGGTCAGGACTCCTTCAAGGGTCTTGCTGGATATCTCCAGCGGATGCTTGTCGGCTTCGGGACGGTGACGGTGGCAAACGGCACGACTTCCAAGGCGGCGGCGGTTCCGTTGATCGCGGCCGGGGATATCGTGCTGTGCGTTCTCGCGACGCAAGGCGCGAACGCCGCAGTCGTCGTTTCGACGACCATCGTCGCAGGAACCGGATTCACGGTGACGGTCAATACCGATCCGGGCACGGGTGGGGCGGTTTTCAACTACCTCATCCTTCGACCGACGTTGCAGTAATCCCGCAGGGGAGGAGGACTTATGATTCAAGACGGCCAGAACATATTCAGCAACCTCGCTGCGGGAGATTCTCCCACGGCGATTGCGGACAATCCGAGCGGCAGCGTCATCGACCAACAGGTGTCGAACGGATTGTTCACGGAAGGCGGCGGCGCGGAAGAGGCCCTGTGGGCTATCGCTCGCGTCATCACGGCATTCGTCTCGGCGGGAGGCGGCACGATCCAGGCGGTTCTTCAGGATAGCCCGGACAACGTGACGTGGACCGACCGACTGCTCGGTACGGCGGTCGCTGCGGCGACGGCGGTCCAGGGGTACGATCTCCTGAACTCTCGGGTGTACTTCAGCCCGAAGCCCGCGCGTTATTTGCGCGTGGTCTACCGCATCGGAACGGCGGTCTTCACGGCCGGAGCGGTCGCGTCGTTCCTCACGCCCGATCAGGACGTGGCCGACCTGTCCCAGCGCAAGGCGACGGGAGTCGTGGCGAAGCCGACCGGCGCTTCCGACATGAGCGTGGCGAACGGCGTGTTCAGCTCGTAATCTGGAAATTGTAAGCCGAGCCTGGGCGGTGAGCATTACCCAGGCGCAATTTGCCGTTAACTGAAACGCAAGGAGACAACATCATGGCTCGTAAATCCCCCGTCGTCAGCCCGGAAGCCGAACGCAAAGAGCAGCCGCCTCGCCGCAATCCCGCCGAGAAGAAGGAGCGCGTCGGATGGTGTAAGTTTGAGGCGAAGAAGCGCTGCTTGATCGAAGGCATCCTGCTCGAAGGACCGGAGCAGACCATCGAACTCTCGCCGCGCGCCTCGTACAACGTGCGCCGCAATCAGAACATCAGGCTCCTGTCCGGCGAGATTCCCAAGTGCCCGGAGGAGATGAACATTCTGGACTTCCTCGAAGACCTTGAGGACGGCGATCCGAAAGTGGGAGCCGCTCCCGTCGATCTCAAGCTCATCAAGCAGTAACCGATCAAGGGGGAGCGGGGCGGGTGTCTTCGTGGTAGGAATCACGGAGGAACGGGGGCTCCGCTCCCCTGATCTTGGGAGGGATCATGACTGCTGAAAACACGAAGACATCAATCATCAATCTGGCCCTCACGCATATCAAGCAGCGCACGATTGCGAGCGTGGCCGAGAACTCGGAGCAAGCGCGAAAGGGAATCCTGTTCTATGACCGTTCCCGGCGCTCTGCTCTTCGAGGATGCGATTGGAACTTCGCCACGTCGCAGATTATTCTCAACAAGCTCGGCGACATCGATACGGCGATCAATAATCCATCGGTCCAGGCCGATCAGGACATCTTCTACGGCTACAACTTCTTGTACGCTGAACCGCCGAACACAATCCGATTTCGCAAGGTCTTCAATCAACAGCGGCAAGATGCGTTCGATCCGTACACCGACCGGACGCGCGACGAACGCCGCAACGCCATCGGTCAGACGTTCAATCAGTTCAAGCTCGTCCAGTCTCCGATCACGAAGATTCGCGCCATCGCGACTAACGTCGATCTGGCCTACGGAGAAATCACGCTCGACATCACGGACGAATCCGTGTTCGATGATATGTTCGTGGATGGGTTCGCCTACGAACTGGCGTTGAAGATGTGTATACCGCTCACGGCCGACAAAGAACTCTACGGCATCATCAAGGCCGAGCGCGATGATTTCTTCGGGGAAGCCAAGCGCAAGAACGGCGGCGAAGGCACGGAGCGGTTGCCGAAGTCTTCCAGCTACGAGGACGCGAGGACGTACTGATGCCAGCTCCGATCTTTACCGCGCAGTCCAGCTTCGCGGGCGGCGAGTTCTCGCCGAGCCTGTATGCGCGCGTGGACATCGCCAAATATCTGACGGGCGCAAAGACGATCAGGAATTTCAACGTCTTGCCGCACGGCGGGGCTCGCAATCGCGCGGGCACGATGATGGTCGCTTCCGCTGGCGATTCGACTCATGCCGTGCGCTTGATCCCGTTTGTAGTCGCGACGAATCAAGCGTTTGTTATCGAAGTAGGAAATTTCTACATGCGATTCTACACGGCTGGCGCTCAGATACAAGGCCAGAGCGGTCCGGTCCAGATCGCGACTCCGTATGCCGCTGCAGACATCTTCAACCTCAAGTTCGCGCAGTCGGCCGATGTTTTGTTCTTGGCCCATTCGAACTATGCGCCGATGCAGCTCACCTACTCGCTCTCGATCCTGAACTCGAACAATCCGTTCACGCTCTCGCCCTACAGCTTCGTCAACGGGCCGTATCAGGTCGCCAACGTCAACACAAGCCAAACGCTTACTCCGTCTGGAACGAAGATGAGCGCGACGGTGAATATATCCAGCGCATCGAAATACCTCGGAGCCCCAACCGTCGTAAATCCTGGCCCATATTTCTGGAATATCATCAATCAGTATATCCAGCTAACGACCGCGACAGCGCATGGATTGACAGCCGGTATGCAGACGACGATTTCAGGAATGACCGGAGTTCTGGTGAGCCAACTAAACGGAAACACTTTCTACGTCAGCGTCCCGACTCCGACGACGCTCAAGCTATTCCATGATGCGGCTTTGACTAGCCCGGTCCAGTACACCGGCCAGTACAACGGCGGCGGTCCTGCGGGATCAGGCGTACAAGGATCGGCAGGAAACTTCACGACCTATTCTCCTTCAGGAACAGTCAACGTTCCGGTTCCTCTCACGCTCACGTCGAGCTTCAATTTATTCCAGGCCGGTCACGTCGGCGCTCTCTTCCAGCTCCAGCGGACCGTCGTCGCACAGACGATCTCCGGCACGTTCACGGCGAACAACTTAACCTCAACCGTGATCCAATGCGGCTCGACCTACAACATCATAACGCTCGGCGGCTGGACGGGAAAGATCATCGTCCAGGTTTCCGTCGATCAGGTGACATGGAATCCGGTCCAAACGCTTCAGGGACTCACGAACACGAATTACCAACTCTCCGGCGCAACGGGTTATTCGCAATGCTATCTTCGCGTCGTCGGCGACAACTTCGCTCCGGCCGCAGGATATACTCCGGTAGCATGGAGCGGAACTCTCACCTACGATCTCACGGCGAATTCGTTCGATTGGAACGCGAACGCCCAGATCATTTCCGTCACGAGCCCGACTGTTGCCATGATCTCCGTCGTCACGAGTACGCAGAACGCTTGGCCCATCGCGGACACGAACTCGACCTACCAATGGTCCGAGGGATCATGGTCAACGTTTCGCGGCTTCCCGACGTGCGTCACGTTCTACCAGGATCGTCTTGCGTGGGCTTCGACAGCTACCGAGCCGCAGACGGTTTGGTTCAGTCAGACCGCGAGCTACTCGAATTTCGGAGTGAGCGAACCTGTCGTCGCTACCGACTCGATCAGCGCGGTCTTGCCCGGCCGACAACTGAACGCGATCCAGAGCATGATCGTCATGCCTCAGTTCATGGTCGCGCTCACGTCTGATTCGGAATGGGCCATCAATCCGGCCAGCGGATCGGGAGCGTTCACGCCCTCGACCATAAACATCAACCTTCAAGGGCACCGGGGCAGCGCGTACATCGACCCGGTAGCCGTGGGAGTCGAACTGATCTTGATTCAGCAGATGGGAACCGTCGTTCGCAATCTCATCTTCCAGCTTGCCGTGAACGGGTTCTTGGGCGACAATCTGAGCATCGTCAGCCAGCACCTTTTCACCGGCTACACGATCTCTCAGATGGCGTATCAGCAGGAGCCGGATTCCGTCGTGTGGGCCGTGCGCTCGGACGGCCAGCTTTTGTCCTGCACCTACATGCGCGATCAAGAAATGAACGCCTGGAGCCATCACGACACGCAGGGGAGCTTCGAGAGCGTCTGCTCGATTCCGAATAGTTCGCTTGGGCTCAACGAGGTTTGGTTCGTCGTGAACCGAAACTCGACTCGCTTCATCGAACGCCTCATGCCCCGCGATCAAGGGACGAATCCGGCCAGTCAGTTCTTCGTGGATTGCGGCCTCACCTACAACGGAGCTCCGGCGACGGTCATCAGCGGGCTCGGATACTTGGCCGGGCAGACCGTCTCGATCTTGGCCGATGGCAACGTGATCCCGCAGCAAGTCGTCAGCCAAGCAGGGACGATCACTCTCGCCGTCGCGGCCTCTGTCGTGACCGTGGGATTGCCGTATGTCTGCGATCTGGAGACGCTCCAAATCGAAGCGCCTGATCGTCAGGGAACTCTCCAGGGTCGCCGCGTGGCGATTCCCGAAGTCACGATCCGGTTCTGGAACTCGCGCGGCGGCTATTACAAAGCCTGCTCCGAAGATGTCGAGCCGCCCGACAACAGCACGAGCAACGGCTTCGACGAGATCGTTCAGCGCGGACCGTCCGACAACTGGAACGCGCCGATCCAACTCAAGACCCGCGATTATAAAGTTTCGATGGACGGCGGCTATGATTTCGGCGCGCACGTTTTCTTCCGGCAGGTCGATCCGCTTCCGGTCTGCCTGCTCGCGTTCCTTCCTTCCGTTGTGGCGGGTGAAAAATGAACATCAAGATTCGCAAGATGAAGCGCCGGGACATTCGCAAACTCAGCGGGAGGCTTCGTGAAGCGGACGCTCAAGAACTCATGGCGGCGGGCAACACGAGCATCGAGAGCGCTTTGGTTCACTCTTACGAGAACTCCACTCGCCGTTACACGCTTGAGCTTGACGGCCTACCTATGGCTGCATTCGGAATTGTGCCCGAGACGCTTGTCGGCGACATCGCGAACGTGTGGATGCTCGGGACGCCCGAAATGGCTCGGATCAAAAAAACGTTCGTGAAGCTCAGCCGCAAGTTCATCTTCGATTTCTTGATAGACTATCCCGTGTTATGGAATGCCGTTGACTGTCGTTATGTGTCGTCTATTCGTTGGCTCGAAGCGATGGGGGCTGTGTTCGACGAAGGCTCGGCTCTTCCGGGCTTCAGAAGGTTCGTGATCTTGAGGGGAACAATCTAATGGGCGCAGCCGCAATTCCAATCATCGCAATCGGCGCGCAGGCAGCGGGCGGTCTTTTCTCTGCCTATGCTAAAGGCCAGCAGGGCAACGCCACGCAGTCGTACTACAACTACCTCTCGGCCGGAGCCAGCCAAAACGCCGCGCTCGCCACGGCAGGAGTCACGGCAAACCGCGAAGCCATCGGCGCGGCCGAGGGAGATCAGGACCGTCTTCTCCACAACAAGATCGACGCCACTGTGGCGTCTCAGAAAGCCGCGCTCGCGGCCGGAGGCGCAGGGGTCGGTTCCAGAACGGGTCAGGAACTCGTCGCCAACACCGAGAACCAAGGCAATCTCGACGAGCAGGCGATTCGCTACAACGCCGACATGCGAGCCAAGGCCGCTACGGTCAGCGGGGAGACTCAAGCTCTCGGCTACGAGACGGCGGCGGCGGGAGATGTCGCCTCTGGAAATGTCGCGATGGGTGCGGCAAACGCCGGGCAGATGTCTACCATTCTCGGATCGGCCGGTTCCGTCGCTCAATCCTGGTACATGGGAAATCGCTTCGGGTGGGGAGGCGGCTCGTGATCGTTCCCGAATACAACCAGGGGATCGAGAAGCAGGACATCGGCGTTCCCACTCCGCGCGTAGAGCAGGAGCGTCCCGAGGCGTCGGCCGCAGGAATCTACGGAGCCGAGGCCGGAGTGGGGCAAGCCCTGGAGCGCACTGGCAAGGAAGCCGCGTCCTCGCTCTTCTATTACAACCGCATGGCCGCGCAGACGGACAAGTACGAGCGCGCGTCGGCCTACGCTCAAGGACTCGATACGGCGCTCAATGCCGAAGGCGGTCTTCTCACGAAGCAGGGCAAGAACGCAATCGGGATCGTCCATGGCACGACGCCATACGGCGAAGACCTGGACCCGAACAGCTACATCTCCATCGAGAAGAAGCTGCGTCAGAAGGCTCTCGAAGGCGTCAGCGGTTCTGTGGAGCAGGCGGGACTCACGCGCTTGCTTGATTCGCACAACAACGTCATGTACAACGCCGTCGTCAAGCACGAGTCCCAGCAGACGAAAGTCGCTCGCCTCGACGCGACGGATGGCCTTGTGTCGGCGAACGCGAACTCTTTCGCGATGGACCCCACGGCTCCGGGCGCGCAGGAACTTTTCAAGCAGGCGCAAAACGCGCGCATGACCGCCGCGCAACAGAACGGAGAGGACGATCAGACGATTGCCACGCGCGGCCTCAAGGTCGGAGACGTGTTCGCAAAGGCGATGGTCGATTCAAACCTGGAGCGCGGGGCGACACCTTCCGGCAAGCAAGGCCCGGAACTTGCGCGAGACACCCTGGAGCAGATGCATAAGGCCGGTCAGATTTCCGAGGATCAGTACGGCGTCCTGAACGCGAAGGTCGAAGGCAAGTGGCTCGACATGAAGAAGAGCGCCGTCGCGGATCAGGTCTTGAACAACCCCGCCAACTCTGACGCCGGCATGGTGGACTTCGCCCGCGCGGACGCCGCCGCGAAGCATCTCGTCTCGACTCTCCCGGCCAACGAGCAGGAACACATTCTCGACGAGGTTCACAAGCAGGCCGAGCGGCGCAATGCCGCTTTTGAGCAGAACAAGAAGCTCGGCGATCAGAAGTTCTCGAATGACGTTCTCGCGGCCCAGCGTCAAGGCGTACCGCCCGAGGATGCCTACGACAAGCTCATCGAGAAAGGCGACTTCATCGACAACAACGACCGCGCCGAGAAATCGAAGCTCTTTCAGGCCGTCTACACGAAGGACCCGTCAGCGATGGACAAGATTCTCCAGACGCAGACGCCGGATCAAAAGCTCGCGTGGGATTGGGTCGATAAAGTCGCCTCGTCCAAGTTCAAGAATGAGGCGAATGTTCTGCCCGGCGACGAAGCATCCGGCATCAAGACTCCGCTCAAAGAAGCGTTCATGGCCGAGATGAAGCGACAGTACATGGGGAAGTCTCCGGCCGAGATTCGCGCTGGCGTAATGGACGCCGTGAAGGACGTTGTGACGCAACCCGGATATCTCTGGAACTCCACGAAGCCGAAGTGGGAGCTTTCGCGGGACGCTCATAATCTCGATCTCGACAAGCGCGCGGCGCTCGCGTCTCATTACGGCGAAGAGATGACCTCGACCGCCAAGGCTTTCTTGGACAGCAAAGGCAAGCAATCGAGCCCCGAGCAGATTCAAGCTCTGATCGAGCAGGCGAAGAAAGCAAATGACATCCCCTAACGAAATCGCGACCCCGTTCGACAATCTCGACCTATCCAAGATTCCTGATGCTCCGAAGCTCAAGAGCATCTACGATTCGGTCGCGGATGAGAAGCCGGAGCAAGCCGCCAAAGTCCTGACGCTGGCGCAACTCACCGGCCAGCATCCCGCATTCGTCTCCGCGAACATGCCTCAAGCCCAGCAGGCAGCGGACACGCCGCCGCCCGATCTATTCAGCGAGATCGAGAAGAACCATCCGGCCGCGACCAAGTTCCTGAGCGATCCGGCGAACATGGCCGTCGCCCAGCACGATCTTCCGAACGTCGCCCAGCACTCTCAGCTCATCGAGAATGCCAAGAAGGAGTTCGGATTCTTGGATGCGGTCAAGGTGGGACTCCAGGGATCGGTTCCGGGGCTGGCGATCCGGCAGCAGCTTCCCGAGGCCATGCCGTCTACGCCAAGTCTTAAACTTGGCTTAGGCAAGCAAATCGGAGGCATAGTAGGAGATTTCGTACCCATGATGGCCGGGTCTGCGCTCGGCGGCGCGGCCGGAGCGGCGGCTGGAGCCGTGGCCGGAGCGCCGGGCGGTCCTCTTCTGGAGTTCGCCGGGACGGCTGGCGGCGCGATCCTGGGGGCCGGAGCCGGGTCTTTCGCTCTCCCTGCAGCTCTCCGGCAGGCGCTCACGGATGAGATCGGGAAGGGCAACCCCAAGGGCCTACAAGACGCCCTAGAGCGCGCGTACTCGATTCTGAAGGAATCCGGCAAGCAGGGCATCGTCGGGGCTCTGACGAGCGCCTCAGGCGGCGCGGCGAAGCTCGCAAGCATCGGTCCCTTGGCGACTCTCGCGGCCGAGAACGCGGCCATGACGGCGGCTGGGAACGCGGTCGAAGGCAAGATGCCGAAGCTTTCAGAGCTTGGACATCAGTTCGTCGAGAACGCCGTCGTCTTGGGCGCTATGCATGGCGCTGGCGCGGCGTCCGAACACCTGATGGGAAAGTGGGCCGAAGCCAAGCGCGTTGACGCCGAGCAGAACTTCTACAAGGCGATGGGGCAGACGGCCGAAGCCTCGAAGCTGATGAAGCTCATGCCCGATGCTCACCAGGATTTGATCCGCAGGCTCACTGATGGCTCTCCAGTTTCTGACGTTCACGTTCCCGTCCAGGCGTGGGATAATCACTTCCAAACGACCGGGTTTGACCCGAAAGACGCGGCCCATCGAATAGGTGTAGGAGCGTCATACACGGAAGCGAAGCTCACTGGCGGGAACGTGAAGGTTCCGCTGGACACGTTCATCGCGAAGATGGTCGGGACGCCTCATTACGCCGCTCTGGCCGGAGACGTGAAGTTTTCCGAGGACGGCTTCACGCTCAACCAACTCAACGAGCAGGACACCCAGGAGCGCGAGAAGATCGAGAAGGCGCAGACGGCTCTCCAGCCGATGATCGAGAAAGACATCAAGGCCAGCGCCCAAGAGAAAGGCATCTTCGCGGACTTGCACAAGCAGCTCCAAGAATCCGGCGTCCTGAAAGGCTCCAAGCAATATGAAGCCAAGCTCAAGGACGCGGCCACGCTGGCGTCAAGGCACTACGCCGTCGAGGCGCAACTCCGGGGCATGGAGCCGCAGGCGCTCTACGATCAGGTCAAGAATCAGTTCAATAGCGCCGAGACTGCCACGGGCGGTCAGGAGCAGGCAAACCCGAACGCGCTCCAGCAGGGCAACCCGTTTCAGCGGATGATCCAGGCGATCACCGGGCCGACGCCGGGCCAAGGCAATCTTCCCGAGACGCGGCAGGAGGAGATGGTCCTCGCTCCCGCGCGCTACTCGAAGATGATCCAAACGCTCGATCAGAAGATTCAAGGCAAGAGCGCCACGGTCGAGCAAGTCCGAGCGCTCGCGTCCAACTTCAAAGAGGACGAGCGCAAGTGGACCGGGCTCGATAAGTTCCTCGAAGGCAAGTCCGGTCAGGTCCCGAAGGCCGAACTGATCGACTTCCTGAACAAGAACATGATCCAGGTCGAGGATCGCGTCACTGGCGAGAAGACGCCGGAAGCGGCCGAGGCCGAGAAGGGGATGGCGAAGACCGGAGAGGCGGAGCCGACGCGTGGCGGTCTTCCCCACATCGACACCCTCGAACACGAGGAACTCGAAGAGAAGGTGAAGGCGCAGTACAGCGACGAGATCAACGACCGCGCGAGCGAGATTGAGTCCGAAAAAATCGACTCGGAAATGGACGAAATTAGCAGCGAGTGGAAAGTGACCGCAGAGCCGCACTTCACGGAAGCACAGGAAATCAACGACATCAACGAGGTCGATGGTTTGCCGGGACACTGGCTCGTCGATTTCGACCATGGCGGATCGAAGACTTACGAGGCCGAAGATGAAGAAGCCGCGCGCGATCTGGCCGAGAGCGATCTCAATTTCGGACTGATCGAGGACAACGAAGACGGATACAAGCTGATGCTCAACGGAGCGGAATACTCCAACAGGCGCATCGACACATTCTATAGAGATAGACGTGAAGCCGAAAACGCGGCTGAACGCGCAACTGAGATCACGTCGTACAACTATCGCGAGGGCCTGGACGGCAACTCCAACGGATCGGAGTACAAGGAGGCCTCGGACGAGTACGTTCAGGATATCCTCGACGGCAATCTTCCGCTCGACGGCTACTCTAACGGAGCCGAGGGCGGCGGCGATGGAAAACCGAACGAAGGTTTCAAGTGGGCTCCCGCTCGTTACAAAGACACTGGCAATATGTCGAGCTACGTCCTCAAGGGCGCGGAGCCCGATTCGTTCCGCGAGATCATCTTCCACGTCCCGCAGCTCGAAGAGTACAACGCGAGCGATAAGACTCACTTCGGCGACATCTCGAAGGGCAAGGACATCGGCTGGACGCGCACGGCGATCCATCTCGACGACACCGGGACGCCCGTGCGCCTCGCCAACGAGTTCCAGAACAACCGGACGCAGAAGGGCGCGGCGGAAGGATTCAAGTCCGCGAAAGACGATGCTGCTTGGATTGATTGGGACAAGAATCTCGACGCGCTGAAGAAGGAACGCGGAAACACATTCGCGGCATATCAAGCGAGGCAGTCGGAACTTCAGAAGATCGCCAACGAAGAGATCGCCAAAGAGCATCCTCTCGGCGCGGAGAAAGCGGAGTTCGATGCGTTGGACGAGAAGGCTCAGAGTTCCGTTCTGACTTACGAAGAGAATAATCGCTGGATAGCTCTGAATCGGAAGCTCGAAGACTATCGCCAGGAAGTGAACGCCAAGTTCAATTCGCTCAGAGAGAGCCTCTGGCAAAGGCGAAATGCTGAAGGCGTTCCGTACTCAGAGAACATCTACGATCTCCGCGACAAGGGGAGTCTCACGCAGCAAGAGGCGGATGCTCTCCAAGAGCTTGACCGAGGCTCGTTCCAGAGCAAGAACTTCAAGCCAGTTAAGGATCGCGAGAACGATCCGCAGTTGATTTCTCTCGTCGATAAGAAGGGCGAACTCGACAATCAAATATCCGCGCACGAAGCCTCCGAGCCGAAGAAGGGCAACGTTCCCGACACCCCGTTCAAGAACAACTCCTACGAATTCCAGTTCAAGGGCCTGCTGCGCTGGAACGTCGAGCAGGACTTCAACGCCTGGAAAGCGTCTGGATCGAAGGAGCCGTTCATCGACTGGTGGAAAGAGAACGGGATCAAGAAGGTCGGCTGGACGACCGGGATGCAGCAGGCCGAGCGCAACAACCGCGTCGATGACGTGGACAAGCTCGTGTACGATCCCGTCAAGCAGGAACTCAGCGCCTACAACAATGGCGTGAACAAGATCAACGGCGCGAAGATGAAACCGGAGGAGATCGCCGACAAGCTCGGCGGGAGCCCGCAGGCGAAGGAGATCGTGAAGCGGCTGCTGGCGACGGAGCTGGCGAAGCCGAGCAACACTCTTGAGCGCCTGAAGGAATTGGAGACGAAGGTCGAGCGCACCGGGAAGGACTTGACCGGCGCGGAACTTGACGAGGCTAACGCTCTGAAGACGAAGGTGCAGTCCGGCGAAGACGACCACGCGGGGATGCACGTCATCCACGACGAGGGCGGGATCAAGGTCGCGGCGAACGCGAAGTTCTACCAAGACCTGTACGACATGAAGATTCCGAGCTTCGTCAAGAAGTTCTCGAAGCAGTGGGGCGGCACTGTCGGCGAGGCGATGATTAAGACCGGGGAGCAGGAAGGCGCGGTGCGCTACGAAGGGAACGAGCCGGGGCTTCTGAAATTAAAGAAGGTTGGAACTGAGATCGCAAGCGGACATAGTGAAAACTTAAAGAACAATATGCGCGATCTCGTCGAAGGCATGAAGGCGGGCAAAAGTTTCTCCGATGCGATTGCCAGAGTACCGATGGCCGACACTCTGGCCGCAATGTTCGACGGGAAGATGGTTAAAGACACCGCGACAAGGTTCGAGAATGTCCACGCTCTCACCGTGACGCCGGAGATGGCCCGAGCCGCGATCACGCAGGGCTTCCCGCTCTTCCAGGCGGCAGGGGCGGAAGGACCACTCGGCGAGTACAACCCGGCGCAGAAGCTCATCTCTTTCTTCAAGCAGGCCGACGTGACCACGATCCCGCACGAGTTGGCCCACGCCTGGATCGAGGATGCGTTCCAGTTCGTCAAGTCCGGTCAGGCGAACGAAGATTATCTGAAGCATTGGCAGGCCGCGAAGGACTGGCTCGGCGTCAAGGACGATCAAGATTCTCTCACCCGCGATCAGCACGAGAAGTTCGCACAGGGATTTGAGAAGTACATGATGGAGGGCAAAGCGCCGAGCGATAGCTTGAAGTCGGTCTTCTACCGAATGGCTCAGTGGATGACTCAGGTCTACAAGCAAGTCAAGAACGCTCTGCGCGGCGGGGCGGTCAAGGGCATCGAACTCTCGGATTCCGCGCGCGGATTCATGGACCGCCTGCTTGCCACGGACGAAGAGATCGCGAGCGCGGCCAAGGACGCGGGCTACAACCCGGCAGACATTCATGGCGTCGAGGAAGCCGATCCTGTCGGTCAGAAGCGCGTCAGAACGCTCCAAGAGCGGGCGCACGAGCAAGCCGTCGAGACGCTTGTCCGTCAGAAGATGGAGGAGATTCGCGCTGGGAACGCTCAGGCTTACGATCAGGAGCGCCAGCGCGTGACCGCGCAGCACTTCAACGAGGTCGCGAACGAGCCCGTGTTCCGGGCCTATTCTCTTTTCAACCCCGAAGGGACCGAGGAGAGGATCACTCAGCCCGGCATCTGGAAAGAGGCCCATGGCTATCTGAACGGGAAGCTCGATCACGAGACGACGGCCAAGTGGGACACCATTGCCGAGATGTCCGGTTTCTCCGACGCAACCGAAATGGCGCACAAGCTCCTGCTCACGGAAAGGGCTCCGGCGTTTGAGAAGGCGCTGAACGAGAAGATCAACGCGAGCATGGCTCAATTCTCCGCGCTCAAGGACCCGCAGGCGATCAGGGACGCCGCGACCGCCGCGATCCACAACGAACACTCGACCGAACTCCTGGCGTTGGAGCAGAAGGTCTTGGGCGATCTCACGCAGAAGAAAGAGATGTCGGCCGAGATCAGCAAGCGCAACGCCGTCTCCGCGCGGGAGCAGGCCGCGAGCGCCAAGAAGAACGCCGCCGACATCTTGGCCGCGAAGCCGGTCAAAGAGTCCGCCGCGTTCCGACCCTACATCAAGGCCGAGCGTGACGCCGCGATCAGAGTCTCGAAGGCCATCGCCGCGAAGGATTACGAAGCCGCCGCGCAGGCCAAGGGCGAACAAATGCTGAACCACGCGCTCTACGCCGAGGCGTTCAAGAACTCGAAGCTCGTCGCGAAGATGATGAAGACGGTTGACAAGTACGCCTCTCGCGGAAACGATCTGATGGGGATGCCGTTCGGCTTTATGCAACAGATCGACGGTCTGCTTGCGACGACCGGATTAACCGATCCCAAACCCGACGACTCCGCGACGATGGTTAAGATCGCGCAGGCGATGCAGGACAAGAAGTCCGATCCGTCCGAGATCGCGAACGCGACCGGGATGCTTCTTGGCGAAGATGGGAAATGGCGCAAGGAGCGCCTGCCGGAGTTTGTCGAGCGCGTGAATGAGAATTACTACGCGATGCAGCTTCCCGACTCGATGACGGACCCGGTTCATCGTCAGACTTTCCCGCAAGGCATGACGCTTGCCGATTTCCGCGACTTGACGGACACGATGAAGACCATCGGCACAGTCGGACGCACATTCGAGCATTTCTTGTCGAGCTTCATCAGAGGCGATCTCAAGACCAACGCCGCCGCGCTGCGCGCCAAGATCGAAGCGAACATCGGAACGCCTTACGGAAACAATCCTCTTCTCGGCGAAGTGGACCGCTCGAAGTTTCAGAAGGCGGTCGATTGGATCAAGGGCACTCCCGATGGGATGATTCAATCGAAGGTGAATCTGCTCACGCTCTGCGAATACCTGGACCGCCAAGACCCTGAAGGCCCGGCGAAGAATAACATCTACCGGCCTCTGGAGCGGGCCTGGAACGATGAGGCCGATCTTCGCGCCACGAAATCGAAAGAGTTGGACTCGATTCGCTCCAGATTCTACACTCCCAAGGAACTGAAGAAATTCGGCGACACGTTCGCCCGCTGGCAGATCGACACGCCAGACGGAAAGAAGAACGTCAAGCTCACGCGCGAGAACGCGATTCTTCTGCTGCTCAACCGAGGCTCGGAGTCAAACCTGGATCGTCTCACGCGCGGCTTCAACGTCAACGAGGAACAAGTCAAGGCGCTCACGGATGGCCTCTCGAAGAAAGATCACGACTTCGCGCAGGCCGTTCTCGATTATGTCAACACGTTCTGGCCGCAGGCGAAGGCTCTGGAGATTGACGTGAACGGAGTCGATCCGGTCAAAGTTCAGCCGAAGCCCATCGAGAGCGCGCACGGCACTTATGCCGGGGGCTATTACCCTCTGGCCTACGACTTCCTCAAATCGGCCGACGCCTACAAGAACGCCGTCCAGCGTAACGCGCTCTATAAGCAGTACACGACCACGGCGGCGCACACCGAGCAGGGCGCTCTCCAGCAGCGCGTTCAGACGCTTGCGCGGCCCGTGCGGCTCGATTTCTCCGGGCTCTACAATCACCTGGACGATGTGATTCACGACATCACGCACCGCCGCGCCATCATCGACGTGTCCCGCTTCCTGAATCAACCGGACGCCAAGAGCGCGATCATGAACGCCATCGGTCAGGACGGATATCGCAAGATCGGTGAGGACCTAAAAGCCGTGGCGTCGTCTCAGACCGAATTCTTAATGCCCGGCGAGCAGGCGGTTCGATGGTTCAGGTTCGCGACGACGTTCGCGACTCTCGGTTATCGTTTCGCCATCGCGCCCCGGCGTTTGACCGAGGACTCCGTGAATGCGCTGCGAGAAGTCGGCTTCCGAAATCTCGCGGGTTCCATAGGCGACACACTCCAGAGCCCGAACGTGATCCGTGAGTTCGTTCAAGCAAACTCTCCACTCATGCGGGACAGGAACATTAACCGCGAAGCGGATTTCGTTCAACTCTCGAAGCAATGGCAGGGCAAGGACTCGGCCGTGAAGCGCTTCGCGTTTCTTCAGGATACGGTCATGGATCAGGCGCTTTCTTATCCGGTCTGGAAGGCGACCTACGATCACGCTCTTGCAAAGTACGGAGCGGATCGCGCGCGCGAACTCGCAGACGAAGCAATCGTGAAGACGTTCGGCTCCGGCCGGGAACTTGATCGCGTCGGCGCTCAACGGGGCGGCGAACTGAACCGCATGATGAGCATGTATTACTCCTGGCACTCGATGATGTTCAACCGAGCGTGGCTCCAGGGAAAGATCGCGGGCTTGGAGTACAAAGAGGGGAACTACGGCAAGGCGCTCGCCATCGTCGCCAGCACCGCCGCGACGACTTGGCTGATTCCGGCCGCAGTCAATTCGCTTTGGTCGGAGACGCTCCGCAACAATCAGGGCGACGATGAAGAGGCTCGCAAAAAGCGAGTGATCGGCAAATTCGCCGAAGCCCCGTTCGAGTATTTCCCGATGGGACGCAACATCGCCGGGACCGCGATCCCGCTTTTGGTCGGAGAGCGCGGGCACGGCTACCAACTCTCTCCGCTCGAAACCGCAGCCGAGAGCGTCATCACCGCCGCCGCGCATGGCGGTCAGATCATGCTCGGGAACAAAGAACTGGATCAAAAGTACGCCGAAGAGGCGTTGCGCGCTTTGTCGATACCATTCGGAGCGCCGCAACAGCTCTCGACATGGGTGTTCAATTTCATAGATTTTCTCAACAAAGAAGGCGAAACGAACTGGCGCGACATGCTCACGAGACGCACACAGAAATGAGAACATGGTAAGAAACACCACTGGACGGAATCGGCGGTTGGTGTTATAATTCTTTCATGCCCCGGAGTGAACGAATGATGACTTGTTAGCTGCGAGTCCAAGCAGCATCGTTGTCCAAGGCAACGCAAGCGCGACCGTCTTCGGCTTCCCGATGGTCCTTCCGGCCGGTTCGACAGGATCGGAAATCGTTCTCACCGTCATCGACAATCTCGGAAACCGAACGACGCTCGCCGGGAATTATTCCGTCAACGTCGCGGCCTCGACCGTCACTTATCCAACGGTCGGCGGCGTCAGTCCTCTCGGGGTCGGCATCAACGCTCTCCCGGTCGGCTGGAGCCTTTCCATCGCGCGTGTCGTTCCTCTTTCGCAGCTTCTCTCGATCATCACGCAGGGCGTCTTCGACGGCCCGAGCTTTTCTGCCGCGCTCGACCGCCTCGCCATGTTCGCTCAACAGCTTCAGGACCAGCTCAACCGTTGCCTTCAGTATCCGGTCGGGACTGCTCCAACGGCGGCGATGCTCAATCCCGCTACCGTGCTTTTGACCGTTGCCCCGCTCATCAGCAATGGAGCCTACGCCGCTCTCCAGGCCCAAGCCGCCGCTGCGCCGACAGTTCAGTTTTGGGGATTCGCTACCGATCTCGGAGCGAGCGGGACGCTCGTATTCTACTGCGGCAATCCAACGGCCGGAAGCAACGGAAATGGGTTCTACATCGTCCCGGCAGGATAAAATGAAAACTCTACGATTGCTCGCCGCGCTCTTGGGACTGGCCGCTCCGGCTTTCGCGGCGCAGGGCTACTTCTACGGACCGCAACTCTCGACCGCGACCGGGACGGCATTCGAGGCGCTTGCGGGCACGTTCACGGTCGCAGGAAGCTCGGCCACGCTCAGCACGGCCACGATCACTCTCGCGGGTCCTACTGGAACCGTGACGGCCTCTCAGTTCGTCGGCGGCGGCGCGGGAATCACCGGAGTCGTTTCATCGTTCATCGGAGGGAACGGATCGACCACGACTTTCGTTTCGAGCGTCACGATCACCGCGCCTCTCGGCCTTGGGATCACGGTCGGCGGCGTCACGGCGGCGTCGGGCACGTTCACGAA
>QGNH01000843.1_pt1 | contig 17209 bp, 45 predicted proteins | sample 1735481 | NCBI WGS metagenome assembly QGNH01 (sample SAMN09239004, study PRJNA386568) | Viral metagenome, whole genome shotgun sequencing project.
CGACGGTTTCCTAAACCGTAGGTCGGCGGTTCAATTCCGCCCCGGCCCACCAAAGTTTAAAGTAGCTGCACTACAACAGCTGAAGACATAGGTTTGGAAATGATCACTTCCATGCTAACTGTTCCTAAAATATCGCACGCAAACGAGCCCGTCACAGCTACAGTTGACGGCGAGTCCCTTCCCGAAATTCCCCCCTACGAAAAGCGCCATTCCTTCGCCTATTCGCTCTGGTGCAGCCTGTGCCGTACGGAGCAGGCGCACACGCTAACCCAGCACTGCGTTGACATCGCCATCAGCAAGCAGCAGGCGAAGCGGACCAGCGCTCCCTGCAGGCACGACTACCGGGATGGCGACCTGTGCTCGAAGTGCGACCAGATTCGGCCGCTGGGCGGTGCGCGATGACGATCGATCTCAGCCAGGAGGACTTTGAGTTGCTGCTACTGGCCCTAGGTATCGCAACCGGTTTCGTCCGCAAGGAGCCGGAGGGCCTCGGCACGTTGACCACAAACCGCATGCTCCGTCTTGCTAATCAGGTCAACAAAAACAACCCTAATTGGACGCCGTACAGGGTGCAGCAATGAAGCAACCCCCCTTCATCACGGCCGCGAAGGTATGGCCCGGCGAATCCTTCCCCACGCCGGCAGCCAAGACGACGGCTCTCGAGCTGGCCTCAAAGCGGCTAGCGGCTATCAATCCCCCAGAGGCGAGGCGTATCAAGCGGCTCGCTGGAGGTGTGAAGTGACTCTGGAAATCTCTCTCGACTATGGCCACATTGAGCGTCAGTACGACGCGGAAGGTTTTACTTTCCATCCTGTGATGGCCAGTGACTGGACCTCGGATGCCGGAGTCAAGCTCTGGACGAAGTACCAAGAGGAGGGCCGCGGATCCGAGGAACTCGTCAACATCGATCTCGCTCGAATCAAAATTGACGACATCACGATTATCGACGGAAGGCTTTGCTTGTTCGGAAAGACGCTTGCTGGGGGTGCCGCATGAAGTTCGTCATCAGCTCGTACACTCTGGCGTTTGTCATCTGTGCAGCCCTGGCGACCGCCGGCCTCCATCACCTGTTCTCGGGTATCGGGCAGGCGCTGATGAGCGCGATTGCGGGGCTGGCGCGATGAAACATTCTTACGACCCCAAATGCGAAGAGTTGGCCATCTACTTCCTATCCGAGGTAAGTCATCCCTCGCGGCAAGAGATCGCGGAACTCGCTCAGGTAATCCAAGACGCAATCGAGGATGAGTTGCACGTATACGAAGAACTGGGGCGTACCGAATGACCACCCTAGCCGAACCCATCCGCACGGTCGACGCCATCATCCGCGAGCTATCCGTGCTCACCGACGAGCAGCGTTCGCTTGCCTGGTGCCCCTGCCCGCGATACGAACCGGCTGGCGCTCACGACTGCCGGCCTGGGGGCGATTGCGGATTAGATTTCAGCGGGGAGACACGGCTGTCGCGCTGGAGGGTCGCGCGGTACCGCATGGCACGCGAACAGCGGAGGATACATGCCGGTTGAGCATTTGACACAACTCCAGTATTCGACGGACCTGCGCGGCCCGTTCGCTCTCTACGTCTACGGCTCGGACGGCTATCACAGCGGTAAACAGTGGTTCTCGAAGACCATCCGCTATCCCGACGAGGAGATTTCTGTCCCCCTCGCCAAGTCGCGGGCGCTGAAGGCTGTCGCAGAAAAGAGAGAGGTTCGCATCACCGACGGCGGCGACATGCTCGTCTACCACGCGCGAGGCGGCGTTCAACTCTACCCGTCAAACGGCTTAGATTTCTGGAAGGCTGTCGAGGACGGCGCGATATGAGCACCCTACACGTAGCCCCCTCTGACGTAGCCCGCAAGCTGGCAGTGATGACCGCGGCCGAGGACCTGCTGGCGGCACTGAAGAATCTGCGGCTGCTCCAGTATTGTGAGCGCGCGCCGTCTCGACATCGCTGCCAAGCCTGCATTCAGGCCGATGAAGCAATCGCGCTTGCTGAAGGAAGGAAACCGAAATGACCACCACTCCCCCATACGTAACCGAAGAATTTCGCGCCGGGCTGCACGTCGTCCCGGACGAGTACCAATTTGACCCCAGTGACGGCCTCGGATGCGCGCGCGGAGTCATGTTTGCGCTTCCCGCGAGCCTGTTTCTGTTCGCGTGCTTCGGCCTTGCGTTCTGGCTGCTATGAGGCTATGTGCCATGAGAAACAGGCCTGTGTTTCTGGGCGACGGCGTCTTTGTGGAGTTCGTGAAGGATGGCGTGCGGCTAACCGCTTCGAATGGCCCGGAGATGATACACACGATTTGTCTCCGGCCGGCGGTACTGATGGCGTTGTTTAGGTTTTGCCGGAGGGCACCGTGAGGCGCCTGTGGGTCGCTACGCTGCTCCTGGCGGGCTGCCTGGACCATCAGGCCCTCCAGCGGCACCGGCAGGCTTACGTGCGATCTCACGATTGTGTGGCGACGTGGCACCAATCGGCCGCGCAGTGGTTCGACAAGGGCAGGCTTATCGAAAGCGCTGGTTATACGCTGTTTGACTGCGACAGCGATAGTGTTGGCAACCCCGGCAGTAAGCAGATCTTGATTGAGGATGTGGACGGAAAGCCGTGGAGGCCGTAGATGGGGTACAAGCACAAGCGCAAACCGGTTATCAAAACAATGGAAGCGGCGGCGACGGAACTGTTTTGGAGGAGCCGAATTTTAGCCGAAATTATCGTGGGCCTGGAAATGCCGCCGCAGGTTGAGGAGCCGCTTAGGCGGATGCTGTGGGCGCTGGATGATTACGAGGCGTCCAATGCGGACATCATCCCATGACACTCGAAGCCGAGTTCCAGGCGCACATCGCAACCCACTTCCCGCCCGCCAGCTACGACCTGGACGCGGGCCAACTCGCAGACCTCCGCCGCATCTTCTTCGCCGGCTGCTGGCTGGCTTACTCGTCTAATGAGAACTACCGGCAGGAGCTGGTTAAGTTTTATGAGGCTGAAAAGCGGGGGGCGGCATGATGGCGAAGGAAGTCGTTGGCCTAGGGCTCGTTCGCTACGACGCAATGGTGCTAGCCATTGACGCGTGTGAGCGCGTGGACGAGGCAAAGGAAATCCGCGACAAGGCCCGCGCCCTAGAGGTTTACGCGAAACAAGCGATGAATCTTGGGGCTGAGAGCAAGGCAGCAAAGGTGCGGATCCGCGCCGAAAAGAAGGCTGGCGAGTTAGTGCTGTCAGCGGCCAAACATAAGGGCGGTCGTCCCGGAAACCGGTCGAACGAGACGACCGGTTTAAAACTCTCTGATATCGGCATTAGCAAGGACCAATCCTCGAAGTGGCAGAAGCTCGCGGAGATCCCGAAAGAACAATTCGAGAAGGCTCTTGAGGTCGATAGTGTTCCCACCACAAAGGGCGTATTGCGGACTGTGGCTGTTGCGAAGAAACATGCTCACCGCGAGTCCCTTGCGATTCGCGATGTGGATACCTGCACCATAGCAGACCTGACGCTGCTCGCTGGGAAAGACTTCGGAACTATCTATGCAGATCCGCCGTGGCTCTATGGCAACCAGGGCACGCGGGCGGCGACAGGGAACCACTACGGCGGCCTGACGGTCGAGGAGATATGTGCTCTGCCCGTGCAGGCTACAGCCGCGCAAGACGCGCACCTTCACCTGTGGACGACTAACGCTTTCCTGTTTGAAGCGAAGCGCGTCCTTGAGGCCTGGGGATTTGAGTACAAGAGCTGCTTCGTGTGGGTGAAGCCATCGATGGGCATCGGTAACTATTGGCGCGTCTCCCACGAGTTCTTGCTGTTGGGCACGCGCGGCAAAGCTGAGTTCCGAAATCACTCACTGATGAGTTGGGGTAATTTCCCGCGAACCAAGCATAGTTCAAAGCCGGGGGCGGTGAGAAAGCAGATCGAAAGCGCGAGTCCGGGCCCCTATCTGGAGCTCTTCGGCCGAAGAGTGGCTACCGGCTGGGCCGTGTGGGGTGACCAGATCAGGCGGGACGTATTTGACCAGGAAGTGGAAGAGGTCACGGCGTGAAGTCCTACTCTTGGCAGGACACCTTTGAGGTCGAGCGGAAAGGGAACGACATCCTAGATGCGATGTACGGTTCCGGGGGATACATCATCGTTCACGGAACCAGGGCCCATCAGCGGCAGGAGGTTGATCGCGTTCACATAAACAAGGGCGACGCGCGTGATATTCGGCGGGTTGAGTACAAGGTGGACGACGTAGCCGGAAGAACCGGGAACCTCGCGCTTGAGCACGTATCGGTCAGACGCGGCGAGAAGATTGTGAAGCGCGGATGGGTTCACACCACCGAAGCGGATTTGCTCGTCTGTTACGTCCCTGCGGTCGACATCGCTTACGAAATGAAGATTGAAGCGATCCGAGAACGCTGGCGCGACATTCAATTTGTTTTCGATTTAAGACATACGTCGAGTCATGGCTTGAAGGGCGACTACTGCACCGATTTTTACGCCGTGCCACTCAAGTGGCTCAAGGGTAATGGATTAATCAGCAAAGAGCGGTCGGCAATCGGGGCACAGCTAAGGTTCGACCTAAAGGTGCCGCGTGGGTAAGGTTCCTGCCTCTCTCTTCTATTGGGGAGATGCGATGCGCGACCCGGACCTGCGGCGCTGTACTCATGCCGAGGTCGGGGTGTGGTTCCGCATCCTCTGCCTCATGTACGAGTCGGAATTCAAGGGAATGCTTGCAACTAAAGGAGTTCCGTGGACCGACGACGAAATCGCTTGTGCGGTCGGCGGTAATCAAGCCGAGGCCAAAAAGTGTGTAGCGGGACTTGTAACAAAAGGTGTCGCGTCGCGTACAGAGGAAGGAGCGCTCATCAATAGACGTATGTATCGTGAGCATTCCGAAAGACTTGCAACGCGCAAAAGGGTTCACGACTTTCGTGAGCGCCAGAAGGTTAACAGCAATTGTAACGGCGAAGAAGCGCCAAATGTTACGCACTGTACTGAAACTGAATATGAAGAACACTCTCTCTTTCAAGAAGAGCTAAATAAAGAAACCACTACGCGCGAAAATCTGTCGACCGAAGAGCAGGAAGAGAGAATCTACGACGCATACCCGCGGAAGGCTTCGCGCGGCACCGCACTAAAAGCCATCCGCGCCGCAGTTGGCAAGCTCGTCATAGGCAGCGTAAAGAAGCCGCCCATGAACGCGCGCGAGGCGAGGCGGTGGCTCTGGGAGCGTGCAGCCGAGTACGCGGCATCGCCGGCCGGGCAGAAGGCTCCTGGCGAAGAAGAATGGCGACCGTACGCGGCCACGTGGTTCAATGGCGAGCGGTATTTTGACGACGACTCAGAGTGGCAACAGGGTGGAGGCAAACGTGGAGCGAGTGGGGGAAATAATCAAGGCGCAGCAGCAGCCAGGGTCAAACGCACTGGCTCTGCCTGGGACACAGCAATTGAGCAGAGACTCGCTGGTCCAACTGGGAACGATGCTGCGCCAGATGTCGGCAGCATTTCCCCATCAGGAATACGACAGCGAGACGACGAAGGTCTTTCTGCTGACCTTCGAGGACCTAGCGATGGAGTACGGCATGCAAAGCCTCGAGACGGCCCTCCGCTCGTTCCTGACGCGCCAGAAATTCTTTCCCCACCCCAGCGAGGTCCGCGAGGTACTTGACGAAATGGCCACAAAAGCAAAGCAGAAAGCAACCGCCGCACTCCCGAAGGTGGGTTGCCCCAAATGCCACGAACAGCCGGCCGCGGGCTATATCTGGCACAAGAACGAGAAGGGCGACACGTACGTGACCGAGTGCGACTGCCTGCTTGAGCGGCGCCGGGCCAAGAAGGCGATGGCGAGCGCATGAGCACGCACAAGTTCGCCCCGGACCCAGACCACCCGGCGTACTGCTTGTGCAGTTTCCATAAGAACCATCGCGCCCACGGCCTTGAGGCGGAGCGAGACAAACTCATCGAAGCCCTGACCCGCTGCCGCCTGCTGGGCAACGCGCATGTGAGGAAAGTGGTGGACGAAGCGCTGGGTATGGCGAAGGGGAAAGCATGACCACCGCCTCCCTCTTCCCCAACCACCAAAAGTCCCGCTTCCTGGAGATTACCGGCCAGCGCTACAGGGCCATGCACGTGCGCCTCCAGCGCAAGAATCTGCCGCCGCCGCCGTTCACGCTGGCGCAACTACGCACCTACCTCCTCGACGCCATGGGCGACCGCTATGACGGCGCGATGAAATGCCGGTACTGCGGCCGTGTCTGTGACATATCCGAAGTGGAACTCGACCACGAAATCCCGCTCAGCCGCGGAGGTGGCCTCGGCCTCGATAACATCGGCACGCCTTGCGCCCGCTGTAACGCGGCAAAAGGGCAATCTACCAGCGAAGAGTGGACGCTGTTTATGCAATTCCTCGAAAAGAACCTCCCCTTTGCGCGTGCAGACATCCTGGACCGGCTGTCGAAGTACGGGAAGCTTGTATCAGCCAAACGCCAAGCGGAGATGCTGGCGCGGTCCAAGGGCGAACCAACAAAGAAACGAAAGCCGGGTAAACCGCCGCTTGTGGCGGCAATCGAGGAGGTTTTCTGATGAAGCCATTCAACCTAGAGCGGGCGCTCGCGGGCGACCCGGTAATTACACGCGATGGGACGGCAGTAGAGCAAATCGTCCACTTCGAGAGCCTGCGATTTCCGCACGCCCAGCTCGTCTACGGCGTGGTAGATCGCACCGTCTACTCGTGGTATGGGGACGGCAGGTATATGTCAAACAGTTCTAGCTCCAAAGATCTCTTCATGGCTCCGCGCAAGCGCACGGTTTGGGTGAATCTCTATAGCGATAACGCCAGACACGCATGGCACTACGAAAGCCAGGAGAAGGCCGATAGAAACATCGGGCCCGGCCGCATCGGCGACCGCGCGTACCCAATTGAGATCGAGGAATAGATGGCCATCCACATAGACTTTGCCTGCAACAACCCCGACTGCGGGCACCCGGTCGGCAAGTTCCACCGACTCAACGTCGAAGTCGGAGCCGACTTCATGGAGTTCGAGGGCCCCATTTACCAAAGCGACGGCGTAACGCTGATGGTCGACAGCAGCGGGCGCTTTGCCAAGATAGGACGGCTCACGGTGGACATCCTCGGCTATCACGCCTGGGCCGGTAACTGGTGCTGGGACCGCATCTCGGTCGCGTGGCCCGAAGCGCTCAAAATAATCAACTACCTCGGCAGTCTCGAGAAGCAGGGCTGGCACATGTCCTGCGGGCCCACGGAACTATTCGACGCTTTCAACGCACGCCACGCCATCACGCCGGCAGAGTGGAAGGCAAACAACGAACAGCGACACGCAACGCGGTGAAAGGAAACAATGACTGACGCAGAATTGGCACGCTGCTTTTTTCCGCAAGTGAGGAAAGAGCTAATCATCGAAACCCTCAGCCTCCTGCAAACCCGTGCAGGCGAATCCCGCATCAAACTCGGGCTGGTTATGCCGCTCAGCGACGGCAAGCTGGTAGGAATGCCTTCCTGGCTTGGGGATTCGTACGATGTAATCGCCCGCGAAGGAAGCCTCCTCGGCGCGGATAAGTGGACGCACGACCTCAAGGAAATGACGCTGACTATCTACTCGACCGAAGACTCGCAGAAGCCGGCACAGCTGGCCGTGGCGCCGCTCATCAACGCGTTCATTCTGCGGCGCGACCCGCAGGAAGAAGACGCCGAAGAACTGTCAGACGTAAACCTGCATTTCGTCGCGTACGTGACCGCAAACACGGAACTGTGGGCATGGTTCTATCTGCACTTTCGCAAGAGCATCTTCACGAAGTTTGAGACGACGCAGATGGACTTGCCGATGGCGCCTCCGGCCGAGCAGCAGCTCCCCCTGGTCGGCGACCAATTCGACGGCGAGCGCCGGCAGGACCTCAGCCCGGCGAAAGATGCGGAGTTCGAGAAGCCGGCAAAGGGCAAGAAAGAGCCGGTGCTGCAGTAGTGATGAAGCCGATTTGCTACGACCTTTTTTGCGGGCTTGGCGGATGGAGCACAGCGTTCCTCGCGGAGGGATACGAGTGCGTCGGCTTCGACATCGAGGCGCATGACTACGGCACAGGCGGCTATCCTGGCACGCTGATCATTCGCGACGTGCGATCGATTCACGGCTCGGAACTGAAAGACGCTGCCGTGATCGTTGCGAGCCCGCCGTGCCAAGCGTATAGCTACCGGGCGATGCCATGGAAGCGAGCCAAGGCGCTTCCGCCGCCAGACAACACCCTGTTCAACGAGTGCTTTCGCATCCAGCGTGAGGCCAGCGAAGCGGCAGGGCATTACATCCCGCTGATCGTCGAGAATGTGCGCGGTGCTCAGAAGTGGGTAGGTCGGGCACGCTGGAATTACGGCAGCTTCTATCTTTGGGGCGACGTGCCGGCACTTATGCCGATGACGATTGCGCGAAAGGTTTCCGGTTTTCGTTTCGACGGTGAGAGCCACGGCTCATTCCAGACTGCGGCGGTGAATGAAGCAATCAAAAACGGCGGCGGCTCGTGGTTCGCGGTGGCGCACAACACGGCGAGTGGAAAGGGGCAGAATCCAGATGGGCGCAAGGGAATTCCGCATCGCACTGCTGGCCACTGGACGAACCCGGCAGAACACGAGGGTGTAAAGCAGGGCGGCAGCGGCGCGGCATGGTTCGATAAACTCCTGGACGAACGAAGAAAAGAAGCCACTGCGATCAAAAACGGCGGCGACTGGTTTTCGTCGGGCGAGAATTGCTCGCTCCAGCGCCGGCAATCGAGTAGGGGCACATCCCGCAAGGCCGCATCCGCCCACATCGCCAAAATCCCTTTCCCGCTGGCGCAGCACATCGCCCGCTGTTTCCTGCCTGTCGAGGTGCCCGCGTGACCCCCAAACCGGACCCCTACACGACCGTCTGCATCCACTGCCCCGGTGGCCCGAAGCGGAAGCCAAACGGCCTTTTTACCCCAGGCGAGCTGCAACGCCGACACCCCAAATGCCGCGCCTGCATCTCGGATATCAACAGCCGGAGGGGCCGGGGTAGAAGCAGGACGATAGCCGGCGAGGTACGGGATTCACTGGGAAAACGAAAAAAAACTTGACAGGATTTTCGGGGTGTCATCGAATCCCGAATTGAGGACCAATCCCTCCGCTGCTGCTGGTAACCGGGGCTTCTCGAGCCCCGTCCAGCACTCCCGCTGCGAAAGTGCCGGGCTGGTGTGCGGTAGGCGTAGCCATCGAAAAAATGAACAGACGGCGGTTTTTCTCACTCTTCGGGTTGGCTGCTGCTGGAGCAATCGTTGCGGCACCAAAGAGCTATTTCTTCGCGCCGGTCGGTGGCTGGCATAGGCCCGGATTGGTATGGCATCGGATGCCTAGCAATCTTCCGAGCACCCCATTCCTACAGTCGTCCGTAAAAGGCGGCAGTCTGGTCCTCTCGTTACCCCAAGGCCCAGTAATCAGCCTTTACCCGAAAAGCGCTTGGCGCATCCTCGAAGATCTAGCCGGCTAAATTCCAACCCACAACCGAGGGCCTAAAAAGCATGGGAACGCGCTGTTACCCGCAAGTGGAAAACTGTCGCCTAGTCGAAGCTTTCACGGGCAGGCTTATTGCACGGCTCACCCGCTCAGAAGGCGAAAGCATGGTGCGAGCAGGCACAGCTAGGCGCAACGGCCACAAGTACACCCTGATAACGCACCCGCACCCCTCAAACTCGGGAGAAACGGCCCCCTCGCTCATGAAGTACGACACCATGGTGGTCGCAAGCGGCGGCGCTCCGACGATCGAGGAATTCGAGCGGCTCGCGGGGTGGGGATTCCATGTGTCCCGGCCGCAGAGTCCGCAGCTGGCCTAGATTCTGTCCTGGCATTTGTGGCGGCGCATTTCGCGCGCGCCCAAGAAGGCCCCGCAGCCGTTCTTGCAGGGCCTCAACTTCGCAGGCCGACCGCCAAGCTGGTCGGGCTTCCGTCTCGCGGCATTACGCCGGGCGAGTTCCGAGGCCAAGAGCGGGTAGGGCACGGTGCGGAGTTGCTCGCGGATGAGGTCTTCGTCGGTCATGACTAGAGCCTCCGTGCGGGAACAAAGCCGGCGCGTGCGACCGTGGACGGCGGGATGCGCTTATGGCAATGAGGGCACTTTATGCTCGGAGAGGCGCTGGGCTTAAAGCTGTGTTGCTGCATTTTTTCGCGGCGCAGACAGCCGCAAGATTTCGTGTCACCCCCGCGAAGCTGAGTCGCCGTGGTCGTTATTTTATCCCCGCAGTCGCATTGGCACAGGTAGCGCGCATGCGGATGTGGACCTGGTGATGGGACGCGACGAAGCACGAGCAAGCGGGTAAAACGTGAGCCGCTCAAGTCGGCGGCCCGCGGCGCGGCGTCTCAATCATGAGAGCGCAAAGACGTTCATTGTCCTGGGGTTATAAATAGAAACGCCTGCGCGTTTCCCCGGACCTGGCTGTTGCGGGACTCGAGGAGATTTTGAATGCGATACTCGTGTTCCTCCAACCGAAGCTCGCTCTTCTAGGATTCAAATTGGAGATATCGGCTGCGCGCATCACCCCCGATGTCGCCCAGGCAAAACGCGGAAAAGTGCCTATACCAAGTGGACTTCTCAGCGGCATAAAGGGAGGGGTTACCCTCAAATCTACCGCAGACAAACCTAAAAACTAGGTTCATCATTGTCGTCTCGGGTACAGACGGTGTAGGCCCTCGCAGAGAAGCGCTGATCACTCACAACACAGCAACGAAAACGCAAGCTTCGCGCGAAGGCGCTTGCGAGGGGTCTACGGTCTCCTTGCATTGCTGTGGATTACTGTCATTTTATCGCCTCGCTCGAACCCGAAGGGCGCCCGCCGAAAGAACTGCTCTTTCCGGGGCTGACGCCGGAACAAGTGACGGTCGCATTCATTCGCGCGTGCCAGGCCGCGAGCATCGAGGATTTCTCCCTCCATGACCTGCGGCACACGTTCGCGTCGCAGTTACGAATGAAGGGTGCCGACCTGCACACCGTCGGCCAACTGCTCGGGCACAAGGACCTTCGCATGACCGCCCGCTATTCGCACCTGAACCCTGAATTTCTAGGCGCCGCGGGCAGCAAACTCGATGACGTCTTCACGGACCTCACCCCGTCCGACGGATTCAAATGGGTTGTCGAACCGATCTTCAAGTGAGTCCGGCGGTGTTCACAAACCACATGGTTACGTCACGCCCAAAGAGGTCCCGAAGAAGCCGGTTACGAAGCTGGGAGACCTGTATCTCCTGGGCAAGCATCGGTTGCTGTGCGGGGACAGTACGAAGGCAAAGGACGTCGAGAGGGTGCTTGGTGGGCAATAAGCTGCACCCGACGCCAAAGCAGGTAAAGCTGTGGGCGGCCATGATTGAAGATTTCACCGATGCTGACGACCTAATATTCGAGCCATTCGGCGGCTCGGGCACGGCCACGATTGCCGCTGAAAAGACCGGGCGGCGGTGCTCCAGCATAGAGATCGAGCCCAAGTATTGTGACGTCATCCGGTTGCGCTGGGAAGGCGCCACAGGCCAGAAGGCGAAGAAGGTAGCCGGTGGCTAGCAAAAAGAAGGCCAAGCCCGCACAGGGCAACGTGGCGCGAAGTGCAGGCAACCCTGGTAACAGGGAGCAGAACAGGGCAAAACGGCCTACCCAGAAGCAGCTAGACGCCCTGAAGGCGACGCAGTTCAAGCCCGGTGAGTCAGGAAACCCCTCGGGCCGCCCAAAAAGCCCCTTCACAGACGCCGCCCGCCGCCTAGCCGACCAGATAGTCAAGGCCGACGCGGAAAAGCGGACCTTTGCAGACCTGGCCGTCCGCGGCATGTACAACGAGGCAATTAAGGGCAACGTCCAGGCGTTCTCGGCGCTGGCTGACCGGTTGGAAGGAAAGCCGATGCAAGCCCACGAAGTCAGCGGTCCCGGCGGCGGTGCCATCCCGCTCACGTCGATGACCCCGGAAGAGAACGAGAAGCGCATCGCGGAGCTGCAGGCAAAGCACGGTGGATTCAAAGAGTAAAGCGTCATGCTATGCTGAGCCCGAGTGCGACAGGCTAGGGCGAAGCATGACATCCGCGCCCCGCTTTTTGTTTACTGGATAGAGGGAAGCTTATGCGGAGTGTGATAACCCGAGAGGAAGTCATCGAGTCCGCGCTGCACTGGGGCCTGGATATGCGCGAATGGGAAGAAGTCCGCATCCAGCAAATCGTGGACATCGTAAACACCCCGATCGAGTTCCCCGCGTTGCCGCTGGGGATGAAAGTGGAGCTTGATCCATCGATGCCGGTCGGCGCACTGCGGTTCCACTACCCCCGCTACCCAGGTGTCTAGGTGGCCACCGCCTCAACCCTCAGCCCGGAAGAGTGGGAGGAATGGCGACAACGCAAGGAGTTGTCTCACCCGGTAGGTTTCGCCGAGAGATGGCTCGCGTCCGACGTCTGGGGCATTCAGAAAGACATTCTTGAGGCAATTGCCAGCGGCTCAAAAATAGCCGTGAAAGCCTGCCACTCCAGCGGAAAGACATACATCGCCGCAGTCGCCGTTCTGTGGTTTCTATCTCGCCATAGCGAGGCGATTGTTGTCACGACGGCACCCACGCACAACCAGGTCGAGAAGCTGCTCTGGGGAGAAATCCACTCGGCTCTGGCCAGATCGAGTTACCCGTTCCCGAAAGCGACCCTCACCGAGCTAAAGTTTGGCCCGAAACGTTACGCGCTCGGATTCACGACCAGCGTCACCAAGCAGGACGAAGGCGTAAAGTTTCAGGGTTTCCACGCTGAAAACATTCTCGTGGTTCTGGACGAGGCACCTGGCGTAGACGCAAAAATCTGGGAAGCCATCGAAGGCGCACGAGCCGGCGGGAACGTCTCCATCCTGGCGCTGGGCAATCCGACAATCGCATCCGGCCCGTTCCACGAATCCTTCCACGGTAACCGGGAGGCTTGGAAGCTATTCACAATCTCGGCTTTCGATACGCCGAACTTTGATGGCGTAAGCCTCACTTACCGGGGCGACGATGGCAGGCCGGTTACGCTGGGGCACGGCAGTACGGACCTCCTGGACCTCAAGGAGGAAGAACTCGATACCAACATTCGCCCGTATCTCACAACGCGGCGGTGGGTGAAGGAGAAGTTCTTCGAGTGGGGGCCAGGACATCCGCTCTGGGAATCCCGCGTGTGCGGCAACTTCCCGGCGCAGGCTGAAGATGCGCTGCTATCGCTGGCATGGTTGGAGCGTGCCAAGAATTCCGAACGCATAGGCGTCGGCAAAGTTACTGCTGGCCTCGACGTTGCTGGACCTGGCGAGGATGAGACGGTTCTCACAATTCGACGCGGTCCTCAAATCCTGTTGCAGAAGTCGTGGCCGCAAGCGGATCCACGTGGTTCGGTTATCGCAGAGTTGAATCCGTACAAGCCCGAACTCGAAGCCGTCAACGTTGATTCAATCGGCATCGGCTGGGGAATGTATCAGCATCTCCTGGACCATAAGTTTCCGGCGCGAGCGGTCAACGTCGGCGAAAGTCCGCTGGACGACGAGAAGTATGCAAACCGAAAGGCCGAACTCTATTGGGGCTTGCGGATGCGGCTGCAGGCTGGCGACATGTCCGGGCTCATGGACGAACGCTGCATAGGCCAACTCGCCGGGATTCGCTATAAACACAATGCGCGCGGACAGGTCCAGATTGAAAGCAAAGACGACGCCCGGAAGCGCGGAGTGAAATCGCCGGATAGGGCGGAGTCGGTAATGCTCGCCTTTGCGAGTAATAATCAAACCTACGGACTCATCGAGTACATGAAGCAACTCGACAAGGATCTTATGGCGAAGCGACTGTGCAAGAGAACGAACGGGCACGACAACGGGAAGAAAGAAAGCCCGCTAGGCTCGTTGAAAGGCGTGCTCGCCGAACCGGGCGACGAGATAGCGCCAAACATCAATCCGCTGGCGAAGACGAACGGGCACGCACCCGACGCTGAGACGCCCCATACCGACGAGAAGATCGCGGTTGACATCCCCAGCAACGTAGACCGGTGCCCGGAGTGCAAGAGCGTTCTTGTGCAGCGCGTGGCCGGCGGCAAGCGGTGCGGGCAATGCGCTCACCAGTGGCAGCAACCGGGCTTGCGAATGGGCCAGGTTAGCCCGGGGCAGTTGAGGAAATAGAAAGGCCAAAGCCAGCCAATGATCGACGACCACGTCATCGGCGACATCATCGGCTTCGCCACAACCATTGCGGTTACAATCACCAATCAGATTTTCGTGGAACGCCGCGCCGACCGCGCGCGAAGGGCAGTCGCGCATACGGTGGTTGCGAGCGAGGCAAAGATAGCCACCGCCCTCGACGTGCATCAGTCCGTCGTGGACGGAAACCTCAAAGAGATTCGGGACACGGCGACGGCCAACAATAAGTCGATCGCTGTAGTCCAGGCCACGCTCGACGCCAAGGGAGGTTACGAATGATCTTCATCCTACTGCTCGTGCTGATCGTCGCCGGCATCCTGATGTACGCGCTCTGCACCAGGGACAAGCTGGCCGAGATTGGCCGCATCATGTTCGGCATCGGGCTGTTCTTCCTGGCGTGGACGCTGTTGACCGGGCACGGGATTTCGCTGCCGAAGTAGATTATGATCCTCGATGCCATCGCCTCGTTCTTGGGCGTTCAGGAGCAACCTGGGCGTGTGCGGTGCGTGCGGATGGAATGAAGGTCAGGAATGAGCGAAGTAGACCGACAATCCCCGGAATTACTGCAGGTCTACCTTTGGCATTACCGTAACGCAGCACCAGACTTGACCGTGCCGTTTCACCCCGAACTTGCTAAGAACTTGCTGAAAAACTATGGCGCCCCGCCGACAGATTGGGCCGCCATAAGGACCTGGGACCAAGATTCTCGACACTATAAAATCGTGGAAATCGCCTCACTCTCAAACGAGGATCTGGTTGCTGAATACGCGGCAGAGGAAGCATCTGAAGACCGGAGTATTCCCGGGGACGATCCCAGCCCAAGGTATGAACTAAGGGCCGAAATTCTCAGGCGCATGGAGAAAGCCAAATGTTGAGTATCGTCCTGCTGTTAATCGCGTTCATCTGCTTCGCGCTCGCGGCGTTTCGTCTTCCGCCGGACCCACACAAGATTGACTTTATCGCGGCCGGGCTAATGTTCTGGGTGCTGGCGATCCTGTTACCGGCTCTCGAATCGCTACCGCACTCCGCAGCGCTGCATCACCACTGGCTTTAGATAGCGATGCTTGACGGCGTCCTCTCCTTTTTCGGCGTAAACAAAATCCGCAACGCTGTGATCTTCGGGAAAAATCACTACTCCCCCACCGCGGAGACGAACCTTCCCGGCGACGTAACTATCGCGGCATCGGATGAAAGCTGGTCGCTGATCGTCCGCGGCACCGGAAGGTTCGGCGGGGCAACCAAGCAAGAGGTCTACGTCGAGCAAATGGACTGGAACAACGCCGAAGTTGGAGACGCGTGGCCGCATGCCTGAAAATACTCATTCCCTCCTCGCCGAATTGGTGGCAAAAGTGCGCTGCAAGCCTGAATGGTTCTTCAGGCTTCGAGATGAAGAAGGGGCTCTCAGGCTCGTCATAACCGTGGGCGGCTACGACTCTTACAACGAGGGAGGTGGGCGGCTGCGCGTTGCCCATTGCTTTCCCGTTCCGATGGCTACATACAACGAAAAGAGCTGGTGCCGCTGGATTTTTGAGATGTGTCGTCGGGTTGAAAATCATGAGTTAGGCGAATGGTTCAAAGTTGGCGAGAAAAGACCCTTTGCCCCGTTACACGGCCCCGGCGAAGATCCCTATACCGTGCATGAATTCCGAGATAAAGTTGATGCGCAGACACTGCAAGACGGCTCTGTTGCGGAGGTAATCAAATGCTGATACTTCTCATCGTTCTCCTGCTCGTCTTCGGATTCGGCGGCTACCACTATGGCTGGCGAGGCCCGGCTGAAAACAGGAATCCTGTTGTCGGGTATGGCGGCGGCGGAATGTCACTGCTCCTGCTCATTCTCATCATCCTGTTACTGGCGGGATATCTCCGGTGATAATCGAAGGCCCAAAGATAGACGCCAATGCCATCGCAGAGATCGTCGCTCGCCTTCGCGAATGCGCGGATAAGATTGAGGGCGGCGTTATCACCCTTCAAGGTGTTTGTTTTACCCGTGTCGGTATTACTGTAGACTTCGACCGAAACATGGAATATCCGATACCAGCGCTGACAGCAGGGCTGATCGATGCGGATCTGATTACCACATGATCTGGACCTGGCTCAAGCTGGCGCTGGTGTTCGTGGGCCGGCTGTTGATACCGGGGCCGCCGCAGCCAGTCTTTCCGAAGATTGATCCGTGCGCGATGTGTCCATCGTGCGGCCACACCGACGGCGTCATCCGCGCCCACGATGAGCAGGGCAAGCCGCTAGTTCAGCATACCTGCAAAGTATGCCTCGCGAAATGGTACGAATTGCCGGTCCTGCGGACGAAGCAGCCCGCGCTTATCAACGCCAAGGCGAATGAGCCAAAGCCTGAATTGGTCAAGCCGGCGTAGTAGTCTTCTCGGGGCGGCTATCCAGGCGGCTGTTGTACTCAACTCGTTCTCGGAAGTAGTCCCAAAATAACCGCTCGATCGCCGCCGAAAGCTGAAACTCGTCGGAAACCGTGTCCTCGGTTTCGCGGCTCAACTCATGTGCATCTTTGTAGATTCGCTTGAGCCGGTCGTCCTCCAGCTTAGCCACCGCAGCCTCTAGCTGGTCCTTGGTCATTTTTGTGTCGATCATGCGGCCAGTATACAAGCGGGAGTGATATGAATGGCCAACTCACAGACCGCAATCATGCGGCCGCTTGCGGGGCTTGCTCGGGCGTTCGCGGCCATGCAGAGCAGGTTGTATCAACCGCCGCCGGTGCTCATCTCTGGGGTCTCTGAGCAGAATTGGCCGAGCGCACTTCAACCCGTTCAGCCCGTAGGTCCTCCAGGAAGTCAGCCGCTGCTGTGGTCGTTCTGGCAAGGCGTCAATCAGAACATCACGCCGCGGCCCGATGCTGAGCTAAGCTTCGGTCAACTCCGCGGGCTGGCAACTTATCCGCTGGCACGCATCTGCATTGAGAACATCAAGGATCAAGTCTCATCGCTCAAGTGGAACTATCAGCTTCGGGAGACGCCTGGCGAATCGCTGAAAGATCGCCGCAAGCGTCAGGAGAACGACAAAAACATCCCGATGCTGGCCGAGTTCTTCGCGTTCCC
>QGNH01000250.1_pt1 | contig 17199 bp, 24 predicted proteins | sample 1735481 | NCBI WGS metagenome assembly QGNH01 (sample SAMN09239004, study PRJNA386568) | Viral metagenome, whole genome shotgun sequencing project.
GTATCGTGGTGATTGTAACAAGTCGATCCGAGTATGTGATGGGGACCATTTACGCTTAAAATTGTTAGCTAACGATTGGGGGGTGACAATGACGGACGCAGCGGAGTATATTATAGACGGGTGGTTATTGGACGAGGATGAATGAAATGAGGCCAAAAATCAATCAAGCCAAAATACACGATTTACTCTATGACGAGGATTTGAGACTGTTCAGGGACAGAGCGAACCAGATCGACAGGGATTTGAAGAAAATTAAACTGGTCACAGTTTACGAAATATTCTCGGCAGTGTTCAGCATTGCAGTGTTGGTGTTCATTGTTTGGAGAATGTGCTGATGACTTTTAAGGTAGCGATTTATAGCTCGATAACACGATCCCGGATAGCGAAAGCCGATGTGATTTGTGAAGATTACGCGTTACAACTTGCACACGGTTGGAAAATGCACCATAATATTTTTATTTACATTGAAAATTATGGAAAAATCCAAAAAACTAACGCCAAAACAGGAGTTGTTCTGTCAACAGTATGTGATTGACAGAAACGGAACCCAGGCTGCTATACGGGCAGGTTACAAGGCGACGACTGCGACGGTACAGGCTTCAGCGCTATTAACGATACCTAACGTGCATCGTCGTGTAGCCGAATTGATCGGCAAAGCCGCGAATAACCTAGAGATAACCGTCGAGAGAGTCCTCAAAGAACGTGCGAGATTGGCGTTCGTGGACCCTCGACGGTTTTTCCGTTCCGACGGTACACCTATACCGATAACGGAGCTTGATCCGGACGTGGCGGCCTGTATTGCCGGGTACGAAACGATCGACAAGTATGATCCCCGTACCGAATCGACTCACACGATCACTAAGCTCAAATTCGTCGATAAGACCGCCTCGCTCAATGCCCTTGATAAACACCTTGGACTCTACGAGGCGGACAACAAACAAGTCTCAGAATCCCTTAGTTCACGCCTAGATGCTGCGATCAAAGCCAGACGAATCGATTGATGATCGGATCGCCAAGCTCGCCGCTTCCTGTGCGACCGATCCGCTTGGGTGGATCGATGTCGCTTACGATTGGGGCAAAGGTGACTTAGCGAATCATAACGGTCCGCGTGATTGGCAGTTCGAAGAATTCGCCCATATAACCGCCCACCTCTCGAACCCCGCGACTCGATTCACACCTTACCAAGCCGCGATTGCTTCCGGTCACGGCATTGGAAAAAGTGCCTGGTTCGGCATGTTGATTAATTGGGCATTGTCCACATGTCCCAACACCAAGGTTGTTGTTACCGCTAACACCGAAGCCCAGTTGTTAACGAAAACCTCCCCTGAAATTTCCAAGTGGCACCGTCTCGCTTTAAATGCCCATTGGTTCGATTTATCCGCGCAATCAATCGCGGTTAAAGATGGAGGAGCATCGAAGGAATGGCGCGCCAATTTTGTCACCTGGTCGAAGAATAATACCGAGGCATTTGCCGGATTACACAACGAAGGGCGCAGAATCGTTATCATATTCGACGAGGCCAGTGCAATCGATGACGCGGTTTGGGAAGTCGCACAAGGCGCGTTAACTGACGAGAACACCGAGATATTATGGATCGCGTTCGGTAACCCGACTCGTAACGTGGGTATGTTCCGCGAATGTTTTGGTAAATTTGCCCACCGTTGGCGTCATCGCAAGATTGACTCCCGAACGGTTGAGGGCACCAACAAAACCAAGTTTGCAGAATGGGCGGCCGATTGGGGCGAAGATTCGGATTTCTTTAAAGTCCGGGTTCGTGGGGAATTCCCAAGTGCTTCGGCCAATGCGTTGTTTTCAGTTGAGGACGTTGATAACGCAATGAAGCGAGTCTATCCACCGGAGACACAGAGTCACGCCGCTATTATCCTTGGTGTTGACGTGGCGCGCCAGGGTGACGATATGAGTGCGACGTGTCGCCGTCAAGGTATGGCGTCGTTCCCAATCAAGTTAATGCGAATCCCCGACACCATGCTCGTGGCCCAATCTGTATCGATTGAAATGTCAGAACACAATGCCGACGCGTGTTTCGTGGATGAAACGGGGGGCTATGGTGCTGGGGTGGTCGATGCGTTGCGACAAATCGGTAAAGACCCGATTGGCGTACAGTTTGCCGGTAAAGCAAACGATGCGCGATATTTCAATAAGCGTTCAGAAATGTATTTCGAGTTGCATAACTGGATCAAGTCGGGTGGCTCGATACCGTATGACTCAGAGCTTAAGGAAGAACTGTGTGCTACCGAGTACAGTTTCCAAGGGGACAAGTTCCGCCTTGTGTCGAAGGATGACATCAAAGAATTAATAGGACGATCGCCGGATCGTGCCGACGCGTTGGCGTTGACGTTCGCTTATCCGGTGAGTCCTAAGAGTGTTTTTTCATCACGACATCGTGCAGACGCACAACGCGGACATGATCCATTTGCAATTAGAAGGTGATTTATGATTGACTGGCAACGATACCGATTACGTAAACCGCTCGCCGGTTCCAAAATCATAGTGATGTTGGATAATGGAGAAATCCATTTGTCCGTACCGGAGACGAGTGTTCCCATTTATGCCTGGGCGAATCTGGTTGGTGATGATTGCCATGTTAAGTGGGTACTTTCTGCACCTCCGTTACATCGACCTTGTTTGACGGCCACCGAGGATGGGCGCGTTATGTTCGGCAAGCCCGAATTTGGATCGAAGTTAATCGGGTGGTCATTGATAAATAACCCGGCATGGCTCAAGCCCCGATTAGTTCGTGGTTATGCGAGTGGCGAAGATCATCCCAAAGCAAGACTCACCGACGCCCAATGTCATGAAATGGACAAACTCTATTCGACGGGCGATTTTAGTTATTTTCAATTGGCGACGCAGTTTGGTTGTTCGAAGTCTACAGTCAGGGACATCGTTAAAGGGCGTCGCCGGTGTGCATCGTTTTAAGATTCGGTGATATTTTTAAACAATATCGTTTCGAGGTTTCCAATGCGTATCTATAAATTCAATATTTTACCTGTAAGCCTCTCATGTTGGGGTGGCGGAGGCGGCCCAAAAGACCCACCACCACCAGCCCCACCACCGCAGCTCGCCAAGACTCCCGATCAACAAGCGGTCAGAAATGATACCGCGTCGCAGAACGTCGCCCAGGGTGGCGGCCAAGTTCAATCGACGTTGTTAACGGGTGGTCAAGGGGCTGCGGTTGATCCCGGTATGTTACAAAAACGCACGTTGTTAGGTAAATAACGTGGGGGACATTCGAGATTTAAATCGACGGCTCGGCGAACTTCGAACAGAACGCTCGTCGTGGTGGCAACATTGGCAGGAATTGAGTCAGAATCTATTGCCCGTCAATGGTCGATTTTTTGTAACGGATCGTAACCGGGGACTCAAGCGATACAATTCTATCTATGATTCGACGGGCGGTGATGCGGTGAACGTGTTGGTTGCTGGCATGATGTCGGGCATGACTTCACCATCACGACCTTGGTTCTCGTTGACGCTTGCAGATCGTGACGTGATGAAAGTACAGTCCGTTAAAGTCTGGTTGAATCAGGTCACAGGGATCATTCAGGAAGTATTCGCCAAGTCAAATGTATATCGTGCGCTTCATGGTATCTATGAAGAACTCGCCGTATTCGGCACAGCTTCCTCGTTCATGGCCGATGATTATAAAAATATCATCCATATGCAATCCTTCACAATTGGCGAGTATTCTATCGATACGGACTGGAAAGGTGATGTTGTTACATTGTATCGAGAGTTTCAAAAAACCGTCGGTGCGATTGTTAAAGAATTTGGTTATACAAATTGTTCGCCCAATGTCCAAGCATTGTTCGATAAAGGGGCGCTTGGGGCATGGATAACAATCGTCCACGCTATCGAACCGCGTGCTGATCGTGATCGTGAGTACGGGAAGCCCGGCTCAAAAAATATGCCGTGGAAGTCCTGTTATTTCGAACGCGACATTCAAGACAAGTATTTGAGGGAATCCGGGTTTAAATCCTATCCCTGCGTATCGCCACGATGGAAGATAACAGGTACTGACGTTTATGGGACCAGTCCGGGCATGTATGCCCTCGGTGATGTTAAAGCCTTGCAGACGGGGGAATTTAGAAAGATGCAAGCCATCGACTACAAAGCTAACCCTCCGCTACAAGTCCCCTCTTACTTAAAGAACCGAGAACTCGAAATATTTCCCGGCGGTATTAACTACTATGACGCGTCGAGTGCGGTACAGGGAATCAAGACGGCTTTCGAAGTCCAGCTCGACATTCGTGAGTTGTTAATGTCGCAGCAAGATATTCGACATCGAATCAATTCGGCGTTCTTTAAAGACATTTTCCTGATGATTTCCTCGCAACCTGCGAACGGTCAAATGACAGCGACAGAAGTCGCAGCGCGTAACGAGGAAAAAATGTTGATGCTCGGACCAGTCATCGAACGGTTAAGCAATGAATTACTCGATCCATTGGTCGAAACAGTTTTCGAGCGATTGTTGACAGGTGGGCTATTGCCACCACCGCCTCAAGAGTTGCAAGGGCATGACTTAAATGTTGAATACACGTCAATACTTGCCCAGGCGCAAAAGTCGATCAGTGTCGCTGGTATCGATCGCTTTGTTACTAACATGGGACAACTCGCAACGATCAAGCCGAACGTGCTCGATAACTTCGACGAGGACAAATGGGCAGAGATTTATAGCGATAAGTTGGGCGTCGATCCCGAATTGATGATTGCTGGGGAACAAGTCGCCTTGATACGTCAGCAGCGTTCCCAAGCTCAAGCGCAACAACAGAAGCAGGAAGCTATCCTCCAAGCCAGCCAAGCCGCTCATAATTTGGGTAACATATCATCAACGCCGGGTAACTTGGTATCGGACACGATCCAAAAGATACAAACACGATAACCGTGTGCATGGTTTATATAATTTGATGTAAAGTTTTTATTATGAAAAACGCCTATCCGACCGAAGAAGAATTAGTACAGCGCGAACAAGATCGTAAGCTTGAACGTTTAAAAGCCGAGCATGATTTTCAGACAGTTGTATCAACTAAAGAGGGTCGCAGATTGGTTGCGAGTCTCTTGGGAGTATGTGGCGTATATCAGTCCACATTCGACAGCGATTCATCAATCATGGCCTACCGTGAGGGGCGTCGGTCGATTGGGCTATACATAAACGAAATGTTTTATAGTTGTCCCGATGTTTACATTCAAATGATTACAGAAAAGGATAAAAATGAGCGAAACGATTCTAATACCTGAAGCAGCGGCACCGGTCGTCGATCCTGTAACACCCGAAACAGCGGCCCCGGTCGTCGATCCTGTAACGGAACCGGCAACCACTGAACCGGAAACAACAGATGCACCGGCAGAAGTATCTGCCGAAGCGTTTACGTTTCCCGAAGGTGCTCAGGTCGATATGGAAGTCGCCAAAGAATATGCAGAACTGGCCAAGTCGTTGGGATTGACTCAAGAACAAGCGCAGGGGCAAATAGGTTTCTACCAAAAAGCACAGGAACAAATGATTGCGAAGGTATCCGAACAATGGTCCGCGCAATCTAAAGCCGATAAGGAGTTCGGCGGTGATAAATTTGACGAGAATTTGGCAATCGCAAGCAAAGCGATCGACGCATTTGCAACGCCAGAACTTAAGGGGCTACTCAATAGCACCGGCCTGGGTAACAACCCCGATATGATTCGGGCATTTTATCGGGCGGGTTTATTGTTAAAAGAGGATTCGGTTGTTACAGGTGAAGTCGCAGTGACTAAAACTAACGATCCAAAACTCTTATACCCTAACTCAAATTTGAACTAAGGAGTCATCATGGCAACATTAGCCAACGGCGCTTTAACTCTTGCAGATTGGGCAAAACGAACCACGCCAAACGGCGGGATCGAAACTCGAATCGCTGAGATATTGAGCCAACAAAACGAAATTTTAGAAGATGCTGTGTTTATGGAAGGCAACTTGCCGACCGGCCACCGTGTCACGATCCGTACAGGATTACCAGCAGTCTATTGGCGCTCTATTAACCAAGGTGTCCCACGTTCCAAATCGACTACCGCGCAAGTGGACGAGTCGGTCGGTATGTTGGAAGCCTATAGTCCGGTCGATAAGGATTTGATGGATTTGAACGGCAATACCGCTGCGTTCCGTCAATCTGAGGATTCTGCGTTTATGGAATCTATGAACCAGACGCAAGCTAAAACCATGATATACGGCAACCCGGCAACGGATGCTCGTCAATACCTCGGTTTAGCAGGTCGCTATGGGACCATCTCAGGTGCAGGGAATGCTGCGAATATCCTTGACGCAGGCGGCACGTTATCCGCGAACACGTCGGTTTACTTGGTTGTTTGGGGCGAAAATACTGTGTTCTGTCCATTCCCTAAAGGATCGCGTGCCGGTTTGGTTTCTACCGACGACGGTTTGTTAACGGTTTATGATTCAAACAACAACCCATATAAAGCCTATCAAACGCATTACCAATGGAAAAATGGTTTGGTCGTTAAAGATTGGCGTTATGTGGTTCGTATTTGTAACATTGATACGGCAACAATGGCTGCGTTATCCGGCACCCAGGCAACTACCGCAGTCGCTACCAATATTCTTCACATGATGCTGAGAGCGATTGACCGTATTCCTAACTTCGGAATGGGTCGCCCTTGTTTCTATATGAACCGTTCTGTGTTCTCTTTGCTGCGACGTTTGGCGATGGAAAAATCGGTTAATGCGTTGGCTCTGGAAGCAGGTGCGAATCAATTCGGTACGCCAATGAGGTGGGCATCCTTTGAGGGTATCCCACTTCGTAAGGTGGATCAAATATTGAACACTGAGGCTAGAGTTATTTAGAAATCAATAAGTTAACCGGATTATTTAATAAATAGTTATGGAGCCGATCAGCCTATTCCATTGGGGTAAATCCCATTTTGCAAATCATCCCTTCGATGATGTTGCACTTATGACACAACAATCCTCGCGGTTTGTTTGTCGTATGGTCATGATCGGCCTTAATATTTTTTGGATTATCAAAGATAGTTTCGCATATTGCACATTTGTTATTTTGAAAAATAATAAGGGAGTCGATAAGTTCTTTGGTGAAAGACGTTCGTTTCAGACGTTGGTAATCGAGGCGGCTTTTCCATTTCTCAGGGTCATTTTTCAAAGCTTGGAATGCCAGTTTAGCCTTTTGTTTCCCTTTTTTGGAATTGGCATATTCTCGACGTTTCTTGGCAACCTCGTGTTTTGCATCGTGCAGTCTTCGACGTTCTTTTACTTCCGGTCTAGCGTTGTATTCTCTAAGTCGCTCGCGTTCTTTGTCAACGTTTGCCAAGCGCCTGAGTCTGAGTTTTTTAAGATATGCTGCCCATTCTTCGGGTGCATAGTCGGATTTAAAACGTTTTGCCATAATGTTGATCCCATTTATTGCCGTTAAGTTCGGTGTAGTATACAGGAATTTTAAAATGAAAATTTATTTATTTAAGATAGCATCCGGGGGTAAGTAGTTATGTATCAAGATGCGCGTTTATTAGTTTCAGGGTCCATTAGTGCGGTGGACAATTCAATCACTGGTCAAACTGTCACCGGAACAAGTGTGACAGTTTTGGCTACCAACGTTATCGATTTGTCGCAAGCTCGTGACCTCGGTGAAGGCGAGGACGTTTTCGGTCGCGCTATCGTTACGACTGCAGTGACGGGTGGAACCTCGGTCGAAGTCCAGGCGATCATTTCGGCCACTTCAAACATGGCTTCACCGACTGTTATCGGAACCAGTGGCGCGATTCCGGTCGCGTCCTTGGTTGCAGGTAAACGGATTGCAATCGATATTAATCCGTTAATCGGGTCTCTGGGTCAACAGTATCTATCTTTGCAATATGTATTGGTAGGTGCGGTGGCTACAGGTGTTTGGATCGGCGACTTTGGTGTCGACATCCAAGACGGTCAAAAATTCTACCCATCCGGGTTTACTGTTATTTAAAGGTTATTTGTCATGGCTAAATACATGGTTTTAGAAGAATCTTATATCAACGAAGCATTGGTTCCCGAAGGTACTATCATTGATTTCGACGGGCTACCCGGTAGCAACTTGGAATCAGTGGATGAACCAACTGAAGAAATGCCCGTTAAGATCGCTAAAGCAAAATAACAACATGGGGGTTTCGGCCCCCATTTTTAAATAAGGCTAATTTATGGCGAGAATCAACGACGATTTTGTTTATTCGGACGACGGTAAGAAAATATTAGGGTCACAATCACCCGATGGGTCTATTTCTTCGATGGTTGTTAAGTACCCAACTATCGGCACGATACCCATCGATCAAGGTGTTTATCAATTACCAGACGGTACTTTGTATTCTGTAAATTCTTTGGGAGTAAAGACTGCTATTGGTAGCGGTTTGGCTTTAATATCAAATCTATCAGATTCAGTAACAGCCATAACAAATTCATTATCTATTCAATCTGCTATAGATAATGCGTTTACTAATGGCCTTCAAAAAGTAATTATAAACGGCGGAACCGCTACAATATCACCAAGTTTGGTTGTCTACTCAAATATTGAACTTGAAATTAATGCTAATCTAATTTCAGCAACAGGGAGACAGACACCTGTCATACGTTCAAAATATGACGGCAATGTTGCCGGTTCAGTTAACTTTTCAAGGGCATCTAATATTGCCACTGTACAAGAAAATCAACACAGAAGAAAAGTTGGAGATTTTTTAAACATAACTGGTGGATCAGATACATCATTTAGGGGACAGGTTACAGTTACAGCAGTTACGTCAAATAGCTGGTCTTACGCGTCTACTGGATCAAATACAACAGTCATAACAGGTACTTACTATAATATAATTCCCATACGCCGCAGTATTCCAGGCGCTTCATTCAGTGCTACAGCGGGATATATTACTGTTACTGATGTAGCCCATAAGATGCTACCTGGTTGGACTATATTTTTATCTAGTAGTACAGGGTCATCTTTTGCGCCAGGTATGGTTAAGATAGTTAAGGCCTCCCTAGATACATGGACATATTTCGTATCTGGTGCAACTGGAACAGGAACAGGAACAACTTATTTATCTTATGACAATAATATAACTTTAAGCGGCTCAGGCGCTATTGATGGAAATAGAGCTAATCAGGGATCATCTTTGCCAGGCTATCAAATGATGTTTAATACCGCTAGTTTTGGAGCTGTTAACGGGTTGACCATAAAAATACCTATCGGTGGCTCATCAATTCGCGGCTTAAATGCAAACAATTGCACAGATATATCTTTAGTGCATAGGTGGTCAGCGTTTGATTGCTTAGTTGGTGCACAGATGGAAGGAGGATGCGACGGTTTTGTTGCTGATAACTTCTTTGGAGGTGATGCTCAACTATATACAACAGGAGCGCAACAGGCAGATGATTATATTGCCTTTACAGGCGTTATTAACGCATCAGGGGCGGGCGGTAACTATGACGAGTTTATAAGCCCGTATGGATTAACTTTTTTTGACGGCATAGACGTTAGGCGTTTAAAAGTAAACAATGCTTTAAACGGGGTAAAGATTACATCAGATGTGAGCTGTCCTTTTAGAAACATAATAAGCATAGGCTCAATTCGTGGCGTATTGATGGACAACAACCCAAGCACAGCAGTTGGGGCGGCAGTGCGCGTAATGGATGATGGGCCAGGCTTAACTGGCACAACTATTGATATGTTAATTGTTAATGGTCCTATAGTTTGGAGTTCGCCAACAACCACAAAATCCGCTTCTAATATTTCATTTTCCGGAACTGGAACAGCAAACAAGGTTATTTTAGATAGAACTTTAGGAGCGGTTGGAAATACTGCGGCAATTATACAAACAGGAATGAATATAAAATCAATAGTCGTTAGTAACTCTCGATTCCCATATATGGGAATTAATGAGATTCCTTTACAGTTAACAGGTGGAACAGTTGGAAACTTAGTAATTGATCGCTCAACAGCTATAGCTGGAGTACAAGGCCCTTGGGTTTATTTAGGCGGGGCATCTATTAAAAATATTACTTTTAATGATATAGATGTTGGCGCGTCTGATGATGCAACTAGCGGTTTTCTAATTGATTATGGCGTTGCCGCAGGACTAGAAACAATTACCTTCAATGGGGTAAAGCAATCAACTGAAACTGCAAATAGAGTTGCCTCACTTCTTAAAATTGGAAATATTGCAATTGGAACTTTGAAGGCTACTTTTAACAATATTAAAATCGGAAGCGCATCAATTATAAACTGCGCTGGTACAACGGCAACTGGTACAGTCAACGTCTATTGCTCGGCAAATGTTGAATGGGCTGCTTCTGGTGGCGGTAACTTTATACAAGCTGGAAGCGGGTTTTTTAATTTAGTAGCACCACAAGGGTTTACCGTTAACGCTGAAACAATCGCATTATTCGGGTTCGGAACTCCTACATATAGACTAAGCGTGCCCAGTTCATTCGCCCAGGTTAATATGAATAACGCTTCAACGTATGGAAGTGCACAGCTGATTCCGGTTAACGGCGATGAAATGTATAACTCAACAGGCGGTGTCCTGCCAGCAGGCCGTTTGTTACGGCGTGCCGGCGTATGGGCTGCTTTATAACTTACCATGGCTCATCGTCTGGGGTTTCTTGCACCATAACAATTAGACCCTTTAACAATAGTTGATCCAGGTGGAGCTATTGCCGTATGGAATACAATAGTTCAAATACAGTTATTTCTTGGTAGTAATACTATTGCAACATTGACAGTAAACGAAGTTAACTTAGTAAGGACTAACTAACATGAAAATAGACTTAAAAGAAGCAAGTACAAAACGCGGTATCATTCGTATTGGCACATTTGCGATAGGAATGATCATGATATGGTCTGGTCATGGTGATGTAAGCCAGTTACTAGTCTTGGCCGCAGGGGTTAACGGTGGTCTTGGCTTACTTCCTGATGCGCCTAAATAATTTAGTCATATAACTATGCTATAATTAAGTGGCGATAAAGAGGTAACTTATGTTTACATTTAATTTTAGCGTAAAGGGCGTAACAGCCGAACAGTTTAAACAACTTCAAGACTCTATCAACACACTTACAGAAAAGGTAAATATCATTATGTCAGCTCAAGATGTCGCACAATTAGCATTAGAAACAGTTTCTTCACAATTGGCAGCAGTTCAAGCCAACCAAGCAGAAGCATTTTCTGAGCTTCAAAACCACACAACTCAAGTTGCAGCTTTGCAAGCTTCAATTGATACATTAACCGCAGAATTAGCCGCAGCCGGCGCAGGTTCAGTTACGCCAGCATTGCAAGCCGCCATTGATGCAGTTGTTAATGCAGTTCCGGCCGTTGTTAGTTCATCCGCAGCGTTAGCCGCGATTGTTCCAAATCCGGTAGCATAAGGTTAAGGGGCTGGTCGTTGTGTACGTAAATCCAGCCCCGCTCTTATGAAACAGATACTAATTATTGTAATTCTATCAATCGGCCTGGTTGCCTCCTTTCTTGAGATGATTGGTTACTTAAGATGAAAATATCAGAAAAAGGGCTAGACTTAATCAAACGGTTTGAATCATTTCAACCTAAGCCGTACATTTGCCCAGCGGGTAAAAATACCATAGGCTATGGTCATGTAATTGGAAGCGGTGAAAAATTCACTGTTATTGATGAAAAGAAAGCGCTTGAAATACTTGCTTTCGATTGTAAGGTTGCAGAATATGCAATTAATACAATTGAATCAAAGCTTAATCAGAATCAATTCGATGGTTTGGTTTGTTTTGCTTTTAATATTGGTAATCGTGCTTTTTTAACTTCGACTATGCGAAAACTTATTTTCACAGGTCATATAGACGCAGCAGCGAACGAGTTTGATAAGTGGGTTCATGGTGGAGGTAAAGTGTTAAAAGGTTTAGTTTTACGGCGTGAAGCTGAAAAGGAGTTATTTCTATCATGAGCGAACAATACACACAGAAAGTATTTGCATCGAGCACAGACGGTTTATTTACTGATCCGATTAAGCTATTTAACAACATTGAAGAAGTCAGAGCATGGGCAGAAGAACACACTATCACTAGTTATGTCTTTTTTGATGCAACAGAGGTTGTCATAAATGATTCAATACAACAATAAAAACTTTGAAGCACTGAAAAAATACTTAGACGAACAGTTTGATTATCGTGCCACAAATGATGAGGTGGTTGAGTTTGTAGGCTTCTTAAATGAGCTTGAACAATCCGATGATACAAGCGATTATTAATCACATTAATTTAGTCGAAACGATTTTATTTATAGTGTGGTTAATAGGGTTTGCTGGGATCGGTATATTTATATTATACGTGGATTATTTAAACAAAGATGATTGATTACATGATAGCCGTTTTTTATGTCTTATTATTCGCCAAGCTTTTAATAGAGAGCGTTAAACGTGTTTGGTGAATACGCAGCATTAGCAAAGTGGCTTGCTATCATAGCCGCAGTTACCACGCTTATCTATACTCCTTATCACATAGGGCGAACACTTGAGCGAGATTCTTGGATATTAGCAGAAAAAAATAAACAGATTTTAGCAGACGAGACTTTAAAGGAATTAAACGCAAAAGCAATGGAGAAGCAAACAGAATCGACACGCTTAGCGCAACAATTAGAGGTTCAAGCCAATGATCACCAAGCCGAAGTTAATCAGCTTAATAGCGATCTTATTAATGTTAAATCTCACAGCGTGCAGCGCCCCAACTTGTGCGCCAATCGTAGTGCAACCAACACAAGCAAAGATAGTCATACCGGCTCGGTTATTGAAAGCGCCGTTGACACAACCGAGATTTCAGACGAGTTTAAAAAATTTCTTATATCCGACTCAATGAGAGCCGATACGGTTGGAATATGGGCAGATGAGGCGTATTCCCTATTGACAGAATTTTGCAAAGATAAAGAGAGATTTATTTGTGAGTGATGATTCAAACAGGAACCGACGACGCGAGGATATGGAGGATTCGATCAATCGTCTCTATCTGCAAGCCAACACTCCCGAAGCAAAGGAAACGATGGGCGTATTCCGGCAGATATGCGAGGATATTCGCCAGATTTCCGAAATACTGATACAGGTTGCGGCAACCAATAACGCAGAATCGGCGAAGGTTGCTAAGATGCTGGAACGACTCGAACAGCGTATGACAGACCACGAGAATTTATTCCGTGACAAAGTACAACGAGACGACATACGAAACGCAGAAGTAAGCACCCGCGATTCAATTATCAAGTGGGCATTGGGGATAATCGGATCGGGTGCCCTGTTAATGAGTGGTACAGTTTTCTATAAACTGTTTGATGTTGCTGACCTGTTTACGCATGTCGCTCAGATTGATAAGGATATGTTGGTTGAGCACGAAACATTGCTCGATCATTCCAAAAGGCTTTACAACTTGGAAATGAATATGCGGATCAGTGCCGTCGAGCAAGCGGTTGTCGAAGTAAAAAAAAACAATTCCAAGATTATGAACAAAAAGATATTTAAGGCCATGAAGAACGTCGGGGAAAAATGATAGAGCGCGTGTGCATGTTTTGCGCGGTTTGTGTTGTACAATTCTTTATCATCGTGTTGGCATTTTCCGTTTTTGTCTACATGGAATTAATACCGCATATCATAGGCCGAATCAATGAGTGTACTGACAAGCGTTAGAAAAGCCGGACCCCTCGTTGCCAATGGTGTTCTGGTTACATTCCCGTTCACTTTCAAAGTTTTCACCACGACGGATATTGCCGTCATTTATACCGACACGCTTAACGTCGAAAATACCCTACTTCTTAACGTTGATTATACCGTATCGTTAAATATCGATCAGGTTGCCTCCCCAGGCGGATCGATAACCACAACGGCAATATACGCGACCGGAACATTTATAACGATCCAATCAAATCTGGATTATACCCAGCAATTAGATTTAACCAATGCCGGTTCGTTTTATCCGAAAGTTATAACCGACGCTTTGGATCGTGCTGCGATACTTACTCAACAATTGAACGAGAAAGTGAATCGGGCAGCGATAGCCCCTATATCAGCATCCGCCTTAACCAATTTAACGACAGCTATTTTTGGACTCGATTCGTCGGGGAATCCCGTCGTAAAACAATTGAGCGATTTGAATCCGATCACCTCGGGCATTTCGGCGTTTATGTTGACGGTATTACCATCGGTCGGACCCTTAAATGCTCAAACCGCGCTAGGCATCACGTCCTCGTGGTTAATGCAGTCTAGGATTGCAGGGACCACAGCGGGAATTTCTCCAACATTTACTATTGCAAACCCGAACGGACAGTATGGGGCATACATAGCAAATCAAATCATGCGAGTGTTGTTCCATGCGGACGGCGTTACAGGGTCAAATACGCTAGATCGTGGGGGGAATGGACCCAAGAATCTAAAGCAATACGACTCGAATGGTATAAAGCAACCTGCTATTATAAAAGCGAACATGTTAACTTATGTCGAATATGATGGGGTTGATATGGTGGTTATTGACCCATTACCTCCCGCGATCCCATCGACTTTTGTGGTTCCAAAGCGTCAAACGGTTTTATCAGGTCCAATCGATTCGAGCGGGTTCCCGTCATTCTTACCTGCAACCTCAGTTAACTTAAACCTCACGACTCAAAACGTGAGTGGATCAGCGGCGTTAACAGTAACCTCATCGAATGGATTCAGCTCAACGGGGGCGGTTGATTCGATAGGGGTATCGACGGCTAATTTAACATGGACCGGGTTGACTGCCAATACGACTAACTACCTGTATTTTGATATTTCAGGCGGTCTATTGACTCCCGGATCCACCACATTAGCCCCGGTGTATCAGTTCGGTGGGACGTATTCGGTCACAAATTTACAGAATACGTTCAACGTGCAAGATATGAAAATGCAGGTTGGTAACGGTGCGACCGCTTCTCAGGTCAATCGGGTTTTTGTCGGCGAAGCCGTAACTAACGGGACGACCGTTACAAGTACCGTCGCATATGCTTATCAAGGCCGTTATGATTCCGGTTATACGGCCACGTTGCCGGGCGCGTCGGTTCAGGTCACGCGTCAACATAACCTGGGGGTGTCGTTGCTAGTCAATGCCCGAGAAGTCATCGAATGTACAACCTCCGAATATAATTACGCAATCGGGGATATTATCCTAGACCCGCAGGGGGCACAATCTACCTTTGCCTACAATCATGCAAAATCGATCACACGAAACGCGTTGAGTACGACAACAGGGGTGGTAAATGGGTACTGGTTGCCGAATAAGACAACCGGCGCAAGTGGGCTGCCCGCCACCGCAGCTAATTGGAAATATAAGTTTCAAGTTTCGAGGGATTGGTAATGCCAAGCGACGTACAGATATGCAATCTTGCATTGGCCAGACTTGGCGATTCTGCACAAGTACAATCGATCAATCCCCCGGATCAATCGGCACAGGCAACCTATTGTGCGTTGTTCTATGACATGACGCGGCAATCCGTGTTATGCGAGCATCAATGGGGATCAGCAACCAAAATTGCAGACTTGGCGCAAACAACGAACACCGATACAAGATGGGCGTATTCTTATGCGGTTCCGTCGGATGCGTTAGAGGTGAATATTGTTTTCCCGACTGGGTACACATCGCATTTATTGCGAACCACTGACGGCGTGGAATTACCCCCTTATACCATGAAGGTGGGAACGTCAGGGCGTAAGGAAATATTCAGCGATCAATTGAATATATCGATCCAGTATACCTATGACTTAGAAGATACGACGCTATTTCATCCCATGTTTACCGATGCGTTCGCGTGGCGATTGGCCGCAAACCTTGCAGGTCCGATCCTTAAAGGTGACGTAGGGGCGGCGGCTTCAAAGGTTTTGATGCAAGCTTATAACCAAGCGTTAAAAGGGGCAATGGAATCCGATTCGTTCGATACCAACATCGCCCAGGGTTACGTGCCGCAAGGAATATTGTCGCGTGCCTAACCAACGGATAATTCGCAAAGCGTTTACAGGTGGCGAAATATCGCGCGAATTGCTCGGTTTGTTTGATTTGGCCGAAGTGCAAAACGGCGTCGATACGTGCCGAAATTTTATTGTGCAACCCCACGGTTCATTAAGGAACCGATCCGGCACTCGGTTCGTTTGTGAAGTCAAGGACTCGAACCATGTGGCACGATTGATCCCGTTCTCGTTTTCCAATACGCAAACTTACGCTATCGAAATGGGGGCTGGTTATTTTCGTTTCTGTACGCAATCCGCGCAATTAATCGATGTGACCACGCTACCTTATGAGATAGTGAACAGCTACGACGTTGGTTCGTTGTTTGATATTCATTACGTGCAATCGGGCGACGTGGTTACGATGGTACATCCGTCATTCCAACCGTCGGAGTTATCCAGATTCGCGGCGTTGAATTGGACGTTCTCGCCTATCGTATTTGGCTCGAAAACCGCAGCGCCAGCGGCACCAGTCGCGGCGGCTACCTATCCAACAGCGGGTGTCAATAAGACGTTTAAATACGTCGTGACGGCGTTGAATAGTTTGGGTTACGAGGAATCCGTCGCCTCACCGGTTTCGAATACCGTGACGAACGATTTAACGATTAGTGGGAACTTCAATACGATCACATGGACCGGGATAGCGGGCGCGATTCGTTATAACGTTTACAAATATGCCGGTGGAACCTATGGGTACATTGGTCAAGTGACTGCGACCTCGTTTGTCGATGACAACGTGATTGCCGATTTAACCAGAACAATCCCGATTACGGACGTGTTCTTTGCCAGTCCGGGCAATTATCCGTCAGCGGTTTGTTATCACGAACAGCGGAGATTCTTCGCAGGATCATTGAACGAACCGCAGAACGTCTGGGCGACGCAGTCGGGCAGTCAGTCGAACATGGCGTATTCGATCCCGACGCAAGCTAGTGACGCGTTACGGTTCAAGATTGCCGCGCAAAGTGCGAACAGTATTCGCCATTTGGTTCCGGCACTGGATTTGATGGCGATGACTGCATCGACAGAGTGGCGGATTTATTCGGCTAACAACGATGCGTTGAGTCCCACCTCGTTAACCGTCAAGCCCCAGGCTCAAAACGGGGCAAGCAATGTTCAACCGGCGATAGTGAATAACTATATTCTTTACGCCCAGGCGCAAGGCGGTCACATTCGGGAAATATCGTACCAGTGGCAAAGCTCGGGTT
>QGNH01000080.1_pt1 | contig 17163 bp, 22 predicted proteins | sample 1735481 | NCBI WGS metagenome assembly QGNH01 (sample SAMN09239004, study PRJNA386568) | Viral metagenome, whole genome shotgun sequencing project.
ATATATATATATATATATATATAATATATAAATAAAGTAGTAGTAGTAGTAGTAGTAGATAGATCTCTCTCGCGCCCGTGTTCTATATTATCTATCAAATCACAATTCTGCATTTTCCCCTTGACTTCCCACGCGGTTTATTATATTATAAAGGTCTAATGGCAACAATTAAAGATTTGACCTTCGATCGGCACAATGCAAACCGGGGAACCGCCCGGGGGAAGGGTATGCTCGAAAATATATGCCTGACTTAACCAAACAGGAACCTGCGCAGGAACCTTTGAAAAGCAAAAGCAGAAACAAAGGGTGGGACAATATGCGTCCCTGCAAGCCAGGTGAAACGCATAATCCTAACGGTCGCCCGAAAAAAGAGAAGTGCTTTTCAGATATTGCCCGTACCCTGCTCGGCGCTAAAAAGATTGACATTGAATACACCTATCCGAAGGACGGCAAGAACTTCACTCGAAAGATGCACGTTGAATCTGATAAGCCGATGTACCATAGTCTTGTCGCCGCGTTGATTCGGGAAGGCATGGACGGCAACGTGCAGGCCATCAAGGAGCTCATTGACCGCACGGACGGCAAGGTAACGGAGCATTTCGACCATACGACCAAGGGAAAAGAAGTCACACAAAATATATACAACATTCTTGACGCTTCACAAAAGGAAACGATTGAAGAAGTACATCGCATGGCTAATAGTATTTAGCGCGGGGCTGACAATGGGATACACGCTCACCCCGACAAAAATATATGATCGAAACTGGCAGGCTCTTTTGAACCCGGCCAAGCGTATTGCCATTAACGAAGGCGGAACGTCCTCTTCTAAAACTTTCAGTATCATTCAACTTCTCTCAGAAATAAATAATCATCGTATTGATCCTCTTTTGTCTTCTATCGTGTCGGAATCTTTTCCACATCTACAGCTTGGCGCTATTCGTGACTTTCGGAAAATAATGGGCGATAGTTTTGATGAAAACAAATGGAACGCAACAAACCATGTTTACACGTTTTCGCCAGATGTACAAATGGAATTTTTTAGCGCAGATCAACCAGGGAAGGCGCACGGACCCCGGCGCGATATTCTTTTTTGTAACGAAGTGAATAATATTCCAAAACTGATTGTCGATGCCTTGAGTATTCGGACGCGTCGTTTCGAGTTTTACGATTTTAACCCTGTTCAAACATTTTGGGTACACGAATTGCAGGACAGGTCAGATGTTGAATGGATACATAGTACGTATTTGGACGCGAAGCATTGTCTACCAAAGCAAATCATAGATAAAATCGAAGCGCGCCGCGAGACCGACCCGAACTGGTGGAGGGTATATGGCCTTGGTCTTGTCGGTAAACTGGAAGGGCTTGTACATCCGATATTTACACAGTGCGACATGATGCCGCAAAATGGTATCTGTTTTTTTGGTCTTGACTTTGGATACACCAACGATCCGTCGTGCCTGGTGCATTGTGTTATCAAGGGTGACGAACTGTATACCGACGAACTTTTTTATGAGCACGGCTTGACTAACCCTCAAATAGGAAATCGCATGGAACAGCTCGGCGTAAAGAAATATCACGATGAAATTTTCGCCGATGCCGCCGAACCAAAATCAATCGAAGAAATTTCACAATTCGGTTTTAATATCAAGCCAGCTCCGAAGGGCGCCGACTCGGTTGATGCCGGAATACAGAAATTAAACCAGTATCGACAGTTCGTAACGAAACGATCTACCAATGGGATAAAAGAATTACGCAATTATACTTTTATCCGGGATAAAAATGGCAACTTTACAAATAAGCCAATAGACGACTGGAACCATTTCTGTGACGCGCGTCGATACGCCGTCGTGGGTAAAACTTTAAGTCAAGGGTTATCTTATGCGAACTATTGACGTTCGGGTAGAATTATCTGACGACTATATTCTCCAACTGGCGGAGGAGATTAAAGATGAGCGTATCAACGATGAACGTCAAGTCAAAAAGGAAATACAGTGTCTAACCGCGTAAAAAGTTTTTCCGATCTTAAAGCGCAGGATCGTAAAGATTCGTGGATCAACATGATGACCGGTCTCGGCATGATGGCGCGAGACAAGCGCCTGCATACCAACTATATACCTAATGACAAATTAGACGAAGAAACCCTTAATGCTTTATATTGTTCGGACGGTCTTGGCCGCCGAATTATTGATGTTCTGACCGGTGATCTTACCCGAAAATGGTTTGAAGTCACGGGCGACACTGATGGAACGATGAACAAGGAAATGAAGCGATTTCGTTTACGAATAATAGAGGCGGTGAAATGGGGACTGCTACATGGTGGCTCAGTAGGTGTTATCGGAATAGAGGACGGCGGTTATTACGACGAACCGGTTGACGAAAACAATATTCAAAAAGTCACCCACTTGCATGTCTTTGACCGTTGGCGAACAGTTTGGACAACTGCCGATTTATACTCTGACCCTGCCAATCCAAAATACGCTACCCCGGAATTTTATACTATTTTTCCCATCAATCCGGCTACCACAGCAGCAGGCCCCGCGTTCGGAAGGCCAAATACCGTTACCACCACGACACAGTTCGGGCGAAAACCAATACGCTCCGGTGGGCCTTCTGACGCGGGCTATAACTCACTAACACAACTCGTTCTCGGCGGTAATGTTCCCGCCGTCGGCGCTTTCCGTGTCCACGAATCGCGGGTAATACGTTTTGATGGTACGCTTGTTCCCCTCAAGGAAAGAATCAGAAACAGATATTGGAACCATTCATATCTACAATTTTGTTTTGAGAGACTACGCGGCCTCGGCGGGGCGTTCGCAGACGTTGAACACATTATATCGGAATTTATTGTCGGTGAGTTGACAATGAATAACCTGATAAATATGATTTCGGGAAACGACGATCAAAAAGTGCTGCGACGCTTGCAGCAGCTTGACATGACACGGGCGGTACATAATACCGTACTAACCGATACGGGGGAAAAGTACGAAAAGAAAAGTTCAACCGTCACAGGTCTCAATGATCTTGTAGGAACGCTGCTCACCGGTCTTTGTATCTGTTCGGGAATACCTGAAATAAAGCTGCTTGGTAAAACCGTAACCGGACTTGGCTCTACCGGAAATACAAATTTACGTTCGTATTATGATGATGTCGCGGCAATGCAGTTATCAATCATTGAAGAACCCTGTACGAAATTGTGCCGATATATCATGCTTGCCAAACAGGGGCCGTTCAAGGGTGTTGAAATTGATAACTGGGAACTTGATTTTCCTGACCTTCTCGAAATGTCGGAACAAGAGGAAGCGGATTTGCGGTTAAAGGTCGCCCAGTCCGATGTTGCATATATCAATGCCGGTGTCCTCGCCCCTCGTGAAGAAGTAGCGGAATCGCGGTTCGGCGGCGACAGCTACTCAACCGAAACGATACTCGACAAAGGCATTGACAAAGAATTATCCACCGAAGCATTGATACAGCAGGCGGGACAAGAGGGCGGTGGGGGACAAACAGAACCGGAACCGGGCACGACCGATGTTACGGTACGGCCGAAGCAGGATTCTTCCGATGGTATTGACGTTTCGGATTGTAATTTGAAAACACTTAAAAAACTAAAACTGCCAAAAGTATTAAATGGGTTTTTAATTGTGTCGGGCAATAAACTGACCGACCATGTCGGAGCACCGGAACGTGTTAACGGCTGCTTTCAGTCTAATCATAATCCTTTAAAATCCCTGAAGGGTACACCGAAATATGTCCAGGATTTTCATTGTAATTCATGTCAATTGAAATCACTTATGGGTGCACCGATTGAGGTAGATGATTTCCATGTACACGACAATGAGTTATCTTCCTTCAAAGGCGTGCCGCAAGTCATTAAGAAAGATTTGCATTGTTACATGAATAAACTTTCCTCGTTTGAATTTCTTCCCAGCGAAATCGGCGGGGATTTATTTGCCTCGGATAATCAATTTACAAATCTTAAATTCTTTCCAAAAAAGGTTGGCGGAGACGTTGACCTACAGCATAATCCCGGTAACTTTTCAGAAAAAGAAATCCGGGAAGTATGCGAAGTGAAAGGGGAGGTAAGAATATAATGCCATTGAAAAAAGGTTCGGATGAAAAGACAATCTCCGAAAATATTGCCGAATTAATTAAGGCAGGTCATACTAAAGAACAGGCCGCCGCTATTGCTTATAAAGAGGCGGGTAAGACGGACAGTGATGACCGGGTCATGCGTTTTGATACTCGACCTATCAAAGGTAAAGTCACCAAAACATCCGAAGGGTATTTACGCGCCGATGCAGTGATAACACGGGCAGGTGTATTTCGCTATATGAACCCTGACGGAACGCCTCGGTTTGAATTTCGTTCCCCGGATGAAGTTTTTAAGAAAGATTCGATTGCGTCATTCAGCATGTTGCCATTAACGAATGGTCATCCGCCGGTGAGAAAAGTAACTGCGCAGAATGTAAAAAAATATCAGGTAGGAACACTGGGAGAAAACGCACATCGTGACGATCTTGACCTCATGTCCCCGCTTATTGTTACCGATGCCGCTGCGGTATCCGACGTGGAGGAATTAGGTAAACGTCAATTATCACTTGGGTATGAGTGTGATTTGATAAAACAGGATGGTGAATTCAACGGTGAAATATATACCCACGTCCAAAAAAATATCATGGGTAATCATTGTGCCATTGTTGATAGGGCGCGTGCTGGTGAAGGCGCCCAGTTAAAGCTCGACGAAGCGGACGCTGAGTTTGTTGAAGACGGTGGGCCTCGCGCTAATGAAAAGAATCCTCTACGAATCGATTCCATAGACAATTCACCTCTAAAAAGGAGACAGAGAATGAAGATACTGTTAAATAACATTGAGTACGACGCCGATGCTGAAGTTATCAATCGCATTGACGAACTCGAAACGCAGGTCAAGGCCGGGCAGGTTATCGTGGCAGAACGCGACACCCTGAAAATCAAAGTCGACGAAATGGCAAAAATCAATACTGCGGATTCAATCGCCGCCGCGGTAAAAAATCGCCGGGCGCTCGAAACGTCTGCCGCGAAAGTACTGCCGAAGGAAACGAAAACCGACGAAATGACCGACGAGCAGATTCGTCTCGCGGTCATCAAGGCACGGTTTCCCGAAATTAAAACGGACGGCCAGACACCGGATTATGTCAACGCCTGTTTTGACCTTGCTGTCAAAACTCCGGTCGATAAGGCGACGGCTAATGCCAAGAAAAGCGCAGCGGTTTTCAACGGTCTTGTCCTTGACGGTACGACAGAGAAGAAAGATGAAGAAAAACCCGCGGTGAGTTCCACGCAGTCACGCGAGAAAATGATTTCCACTATGGAAACGGCATATAACAATTAACAAATAAAGGAGTATCGTTATGCAGACTAATTATCATGTAAACATGGACTCGTGCTTTGCCGGGCAGATAAAATATCTGCGCGACCAAGGCATCGAGGGTCATATCGCCGATTCTACTATCTACTTTGGTAAGGGCGTTTCGGCGGGTACTGTCTCTCCAAACTCGGGTAATACCGGTTCGGCGTCGATGGGAAGTGTCAAAGTTCCCGCGACAAACTCGGATGTGTTTCGCGGTATTGCTTTACAAAAACATACCGAACAGGCGTATCCGTTCGTCGCCAATACACCCAGCGGTCACTATGTTGAAAGTGAAACGGTCGATGTCTTCCGTAGGGGCGTTGTTGTCGTTCTTGTTACCGGGACCGTCACCGTTGATGGAAGTACGGTATACTGCACAGTCGGCGCAAACGGTGGTGTTTTTACTTCCGATTCAGGTTCAAATTTGACCGTTCCGACCGGTACTTTTCGTTCGGGAAGTATCACTCTTTCAAACGGTGATACTGTTGCCGATCTTGAGATTAATCTTCCGTGATAACGTTTAACAAATAAAAAGGAGAATGAATATGTCTAAAGTTGAAAGATATGACGAAGCGGCACTTGCCTTTCAGGGGCAGTTCCTCGGAGCCATGAAAAAGTATCATCCTATCGGCAATCAGAAAAATTGCCGGTGGGATTCAGACGATGTCGCGGCCTTTGATGCAGCGATGAACTGGGACGAGGAAACACAGGCGCGGATTAACTCGACGCAACAATACGCAATGATAGTTATGCGTATTGATGCCGGTGAAGCTGCCTTTTTTGCCCGTCAATTGGAGTTTATCGAAGCAAGGACTTACGACTACAAATATCCGGAGTATAAAGTACAGCGCCTTATTCCGGTATCGACAGAAGCAGGCCCCGGTGCAAAAACGATTACTTTCCGGTCGTTCAACGTTGTCGGTCAAATGAAATTAATTTCCAATAACGCCCGTACACTTCCCCGCGTTGATCTATGGGGAACGGAAGACACCAGCCCGATAAGAAGCTGGGGTTCTTCTTATGGCTATACCGTGCAGGAAGTTCGGTCGGCGATGTATGCCAATATTCCTCTTGAACAGCGGAAAGCAAATGCGGCGCGGCTTGCATACGAACAGTTGATAAATAAGATCGGATGGCTCGCCGATGGTACGGATTCCTGGGGCGGAGTCACCGGATTGTTTTACAACACAAACGTAACACACAGTGCTTCCGCGTCACAAGTACCCTGGGTTAATTCTGACGGTACTCCGGGCGGCGCGACACCCGACCAGATTATCGCAGATGTCAATGCCGCAATTAATACTATACCGGTGTTGACAAAAGACGTTGAGCACGCCAATCAGGTTCTTATGTCTGTCGGTATGATGGCCTATATCCGAACGACCCCACGGTCGGCGATTAATGATACGACCATTTATACATTTCTTAAAAACAATCACCCGGAATGCGACTTCGAGGAAATCAACGAAGCTGCGGCGGTTTCTCCGAAACCCAGCACGCCTTCGGTTTCTTCCTCCAGCGCAAATCTGTTGATTGCGTATGCGAAAGACCCGGACCACCAGAAGCTTCATATCCCGCAGCCGTTTGAACAATTCCCGGTGCAGGAAGTCGGTCTGGAGTTTGAAGTTCCGTGTCATGCTCGTTGTGGTGGTGTAGTGGAGTATTACCCGCTTGCCACAAACATCGTGGAAGTCCCGGTAGGAAACAGTTAATTAACAAAAAGGAGATCCTCGTATGAAAAAAGTTCTTTTTATTCTATTTGCGGCATTGATGCTTTATGCCGCGGTACCCTCGGTAACGTCTACCGATGCAATATGGTCGGAAAGTGCCTGTACTGGAAACCTAATGTCGGCACCGACCGACACACTTTCCGGTGGCGCGGGCGATTCGGCTATACTGATTAATCAGTACCGCACGTCGGCATATCAGGGTTTATATCTTGACGTGTGGTTTGCTCCGGTTTCGAGTGCCGGATCGGATAGTGTAAAGTACACCTTGTTTTTGAAACTCTACGCGGCTGATGGTACATTTCTAAAGACGATTGGTATGGCCGATACCGTTTCCGACTCTCTCGGACACGTTTACCGCATTCCATTAGGTCTTTATCCAGCGCCGATATTTTCTCTTTATGTAAAGACCGTTACAGGACATACTCATGCCAAGTACGTCTTAGGTAAAGCATATCTGAATGTATCGGCGAACCGGCTTAAAACATCCGGTTTTGGTAATTAACATTTTTCAGTAGGAGGAGTCTTTATGCCTTTTATCGTAAAAAGAAATGCAGGGAATACTTTTATCTGTTCCGGTATCACGTTTGTTCCCGGTCTCAATGTTTTTTCCGTAAAAGCACAGGAGAAGGTATTTTCAAATCGTTCTTTTCAGGACCAGTGCGGCGCGGAACTTTTTATTAAAGGTAAACCGACCGGACAAAAGATAATGGTCATTATTGAAAAGTCAGACGGTAAAGAAAAGGACATTACCAAATCGTCCGGAAAACGTGAAACCGACGCGGCGATACAAATCTCTAAAATGGAAGCGGATACGGCAATAGCAACTATTGCAGAGGTACTTGATGCATATACACTTAAGGAAGTTATACGCATTGATGCCCGCTCAAATGTTGCGAGTGCGGCAAAAATCCGTTTAAATGAAATCGGTCCGCAAGTAAAGGACGATTGATGAGCGCAAAAGACATTATCCATATCCGCGCCCCTGAGTACGACGCTACGACGGGATTAGACAATTTAATCTCGTTAGCGGAAATGCAAACGGGGAATTTCGGTGACGAAGTTCTCGGCACGGTAACCGTGAATGATACTGCGGTAAGCATCACCGTACGGGATATGGCTATTGCCCTGCGTACGTTACATACCATTGTGAGACAAGAGATACGCGTCGGAATAAAACATGGAGGTACTTTAGGGAATATCGGTGAGGGCGCCTTAAATGTCGCCCTTACTTTTTCCGATCTTGATAAAAAACAATTTCCCGATTTGTGTACGACAATATGGGGAGTTGAATTAATTCAATTGATTCGCGCCAATTTTTCCGGTGGTGTTACGAGAATGTTTCACGCGCTATGAAAAAAACGCCAAAATCCTTATACCCGAAACTCATTGAGGCAAGTTATCGCCAGTACTTGCTCGGATTAGTTAATGAGATAAAACGGACAATCAGAAAAATAGTATTTCCGGTTATTGACCACGTCAATATTCGTCAAGATGCTCCTCCCCGTAACGAAAATTGGGCTGATGAAGTTGATAATACCATGCACTACCTGAAAATTAGTTCTGCCTCTATTGTGAATGAACCGAACCTCCGTGCACATTTAATTAGTATTGGAAAAAAGACCAATGCCTGGAACGACAAGGAGTGGCGTAAGGTAATGCACTCAGTACTTAGTGTTGACGTTTTTAAAAAAGAGGCATGGCTTGGTTCTCACTTAAAAGCATTTGTCAATACAAATACTTCACTCGTTACAAAACTATCAACCGATACGCAACACGAAGTTCGCCGTGTGATTGAAAACGGTATTCGGTCCGGGGATACATCGCGTACTATCAGAGAGGCTTTAATTTCGGAAACCGGATTACGAGGTCTTAACGAAGTACCATGGTTAAATAAAGTTGAAGCGCGTGCTCAATTAATCGCCCGTGACCAAATCGGAAAATTAAATGGTGAACTCACCAATTTACGACAAACAGAACTTGGTATTGAGACCTATTATTGGCGCACCATGGAAGATGAAGTCGTGCGTCCCGAACATGCCGCACTTGACGGCATGCTTTGTCGCTGGGATGATGATTCTGTATACTCCGATGATGATGGGAAAACCTGGCAGGGTCGAACCTCTGAAATGTTTGATGGTAAACCTGGAGAGGATTATCAGTGCCGTTGTTCCGCCGAAGCTAATTTTACCGATGAAGATTTTATCGCACCGGAATTGAGGGAAGCGGCGTGAGTATTACTACCAGAATAATTGACCATGGATATAATGCCATGTTAAAAGCACATAAAAGCGTTTATACAAAAGTAGGTTTCCCGGAAAATGGAACTATAGGAACCGGTGTTGAGACAGTAGTTGGTAAATACGGTTCAAAAAGAAAAATGGTAACTGTTCCGGTAGAAACAATGTCCGAAATAGCAACAATAGCGGCCGTGCATGAGTTTGGTGCTCCAAATAAAAATATACCGGAGCGATCATTTTTGCGAACGACACTTGACGAACACTACGGTGATTTACAGTCATTTAAAGTACGACAATATCAATTGTTTTTACAGGGAAGTTTTGGACTGAAAGAGGCAATCGGTCGAGTCGGAGAATGGTTAGTCGGAAAAGTTCAAGCGCGTATACGAAGCGGGCCCTTTCAGGTACTTTCTCCAGCGACTCTTGCGGCAAAATTTCCGAAAACGAAACCACTTATTGATACTGGACAATTACTCAATAGTTTACAACATGAAGAATACATACAACTCTGATATTATGGTTTGCGGTGGTTTAATAATTGGTACAATCATTATCGTACTCATTATTTTATTTTATACGGCCAATGAAATGAACGAAGATACACAAATAAAACAGGATTACGAAAATGAGCTTGCTCGGTAATATTACTATATCATGTAAACACGTTTCTACCAACTGGGATAATGGTAGAGCAAAAGAAACCGTTACGACGGTATTTACTATTGTAGGGTCATTACAACCACCAAAGCAAGCTGATTTAGTGTATGTTCCCGAAGCACGCTGGATAAATAAAATGTATAAAATAGTCACGTTTGACACCCTTACCTTGGGAGACCAAAATAACGGAGCGGACCAATTGACCATCGACAACGAGCAGTATGAAGTCATGTCGGCAGCCAAATGGAAAAATGGACTTTTGTACCATAATGTCTACATAGTAGGATTAGTCCAAGCGCTATGAGAACGCAAGAAGATATTGAGGGTGTTTTATATAATTGGGCAACGGCGATACTGGGGAATACTCCGGTTTTATGGTATCACCAGAATGTCCAGCGTCCTGCCGTCGATTATGTCACACTGCATGTCCAGTCAGATACCCGGGTCGGGGGACGTGCGTATAAAACTCTCGCGGATACCGATGGAAACATCCAGGTACAAGCTAATCGTGAAATAGTGGTATTTGTAAAAGCCTATGGGGAAACATCGAAAGATTTATGTCATCTTTTAAGAAATTCCCTTGATCTTCCCAGCGTAACCGAGAGTTTAACGGCGCAAGGAATAGCTTTTATTGACACTCTTATGGCCATAAGTGATGCTGCCGAAATAGTACAAAATAAATTTGAGGAACGCGAGCAAATGGATTTATTATTTCGATATGCGGAACAAGATACCGATACCACCGGGTATATTGATAAAGTGGAAGTGCTGGGAAATGATTTGATAACTATTACCATTCAATAAAGGAGTTTAATTATGAGTGATGCCTTGTTTGATATTGTCGATGTAAATATTAATGAAAATGCGTCAACGACCGTTTCCGCACAAGGGTTTTCTTTGGCAATGATTTTGACTCCTGAAGCAACATTCGTTTCTCGAACAAAACTTTATGGAAAGGGTGATGCCTACGATCTTGAACTTATCGGCGGAAAGAATTCAGTCGCCTATAAAATGGCGCAGGAGTTCTTCGCACAAAATCCAAGTCCAGTGCAAATTATGCTCGGTCGTCAAGCTGATCCCGTTATCGCGGCCACATTTAGCGCTGGAGCTTATACCAGTGGAACTATCGGGTATACTCTCAATGCCGTCGCCGGAACTCCTGTGGCATACAATGCCTCTAAAGCGGGGACGCTTGCCGATCTCGCTACTGCGATACAAGCGGCAATTCGTTTACTCAATACCGCTGATACCACTTCATCGGCAGTATATAGTAATTCCGTTCTTACAATTACAATGAAAGCAGGTGTTGCTCCTATTCAAATTACGCTTGACTTAACTAATTGTGTCGGTGGTATGGTTTTGACCAGTCTTATTGCAACGTCACAGGAAAGTACAGAGGATGTTGGAGACGCGCTGACCGCGTGTCGCCTCGAATCCACTGCGTGGTTCGGTTTACTTATTACGGATAGGACACTCGAAGATGTAGAGGATGCCGTTATTTTTGCAGAGAATAATGGCTGTTATTTTCTTACATCTTCAGCGGACCATACCAATATAACCGATCTCGCTAAAGGGACCGATGTTACATCTATCGCATGGTTCATTCAAAGCGGAAGTTATTCCCGGAGTCGCTGCGTTTATAATTCAACAGAAAATCATATTGATGCCGGACTCATGGGTGCGATTCTTTGGCGCAATCCTGGAACCTATACTTGTCAATTTAAAACAATAGTTGGTGCAGTGGCGGACATACTTACGACTGCCCAGCATACCAATGCTCATGCAAAAAATTGTTTGACATACGAAACGGTACATGGTATTGATATGATATGGCAACAAGAAGATAGTGCCAAGGGATACATTGACTATCAAATTTTTAAAAGCTGGTTGATGTATCGTGAAGGCGAGTCGGTTCTTTCCGCAATTTCAGGAAGTGGCAAGACGCCATATACGAGTGCGGGTATTATGGCGGTCGCCAATGCGGTCGAAAAGCCACTTATCGTTGCGTCAAGTAACGACCCTACTTCCCCAGCGATAGGCGCAAAAGAATTTGACGCAACGACCGGTTTACAAAACGGGGGATATTATTTGATAATTCCAACACTCGCGGCGTCAAGACTTGCCCGTACATCTTCGCGCCAATTACCGAATATGCAATTTGTGGCTTTCTATTCCGGCGCAATTGAAACAGTCCAGATTAATGGTAACATAAATTTTTAAAGGAGTGAACCATGAGTAATATCCAAACGCTGATTCCAAAGTTGGGAATACTAACCTTCGATGGTGTTCCCATAAATGGATTTTCAGCGGATTCGACGGTTGAAGCTGAGCGCGCAAGTGATGCTTTTGAAAAACACGTTGGTACACAGGGCGAAGTGTCCCGTATTAAAAATGCCGATATGTCCGGACACGTTACAATCTCTCTTGCACAAACAAGTCCATCAAATGATTATCTATCGGCTAAGGCGCGGATGGACGAACTCACTGCAAACGGTATTGGCCTGTTGACGTTCGTCGACTTGAGTGGTACTATCGGACAACCGACGAGATTTTCCGGTATGGCGTGGGTTAAAAAATTGCCAGCACTGGAAGAAGGAAAAACGATTAAAGACCGCAAGTGGGTTTTTGACGTTGCATATTTTGATGTATGGCTTGCCGGAAATATGCCGTCACTTTAATACACATACAGTATAGGAGGAGCTACTGGTATGGAGGTCAAAACAAAAACAATCAACGGGAAGGAAATCATGGTGACCCCGTTCACCGGATTTATTTCCCAGCGTTATCTGACAAAGGTAGTGAAGTTATTTGGCCCTGGAATTGCCGGAGTACTTTCTGGTAATTCTATGGATATTCTTAATTCCGATCTCTCTGTTTTTGGTGATGCTATTGGTCGTCTAACCGACAGACTCGACCCCGATGAACTTTCTAAATTTATTCTTGATCTTCTCTCAATGGTTCGTATTAACAAAGTGGAAATTACGCAGGAGAGTTTTGATCTTGAATTCCAGGGTAATTTATCCTTCATGTATAAAATACTCTGGTTTGTCATGGAGGTGAACTGGGGCGATTTTTTCGGAAAGAGTGGTTTCGGCGAAATGATATCAAAACTGAAACCACAGTCGACAAAATCTATGAAAGGCTCGACAAGGAACTAATGGATGAAATGTCATGCTGGAGATTAGTACTGGCAGGTTTTGCGACAAAAGAGGAAATTGAAAGGTCGTATAGTTTGGTCGATGTAATGAAAGCCAATGCAATTTTGGATTTGAAAAACGAATTAGAATCAAATATAAGCGTCGTTTAACCGCTTAAGAAGGTCGTACTAACATGATTGTAAGGGAACTCATCAATTTAATCGGATTCGAGGTGGACGAGGGTGCTATTGCGTCCACAGAATCAAAGGTTAAACAGTCCTTTGAGAGCATCACAAATCTTACTCGTCAAGCGATGACTGTTATCGGTTCTGGTATGATGGTGCATTTTGCTAAAGGGCTTTCCGATAAATTTACCGAAGTACGAGTCACTCTTGCCGATATTAGAAGCAATCTCGCGAACACTGGAAACGCTGCTGGGAAAACCGCAGAACAACTCAACGCAATGGCCGGTAAACTTTCTGAAGGAGTTAATTATTCACGTGACGATATTTTGAAGGCCGAGGCACAATTTACAAAGTTTGGTACAATCACAAAAACACATTTTGAAATGGCAACAAAGGCCGCTATTGAGTTTGCGGCGATGTCAAAAACCAGTGTTGAGTCAGCGTCACACCGAATTAGTTTATTAATGGAGCATCCCGAACGACTTCGTACACTGGAAAGGGAGGGTGTTCATTTTTCGTACTTGGAAACGCAGCGTATTCGGCAGATGTACCAAGTCGGAAATTTACAGGGTTCCCAGGATAAACTTTTACAGGCAATAATTCAACATACCAAAAATTACGCCGAGAACGAATACAAGGCGGGTGATGCCTCAAAGGAATTTGCGAAGCAAGTCATGGAATTAAAAATACAATTTGGAGAAGCATTATTTCCAATTGTTAAAAAGGTGAATGAAATGCTAACCGTTTTGATTAAAGTATTAAAGGACATTTCACCAATTTGGAAAAGCCATATTGTTCAAGTGGTTGGGTTCATCACCGTTTTAACTACGCTTTCCTCTTTACTTCCGATAGTAGCGCGGGCAATCACGATGATAGGTCTTTCCCTTAAAAGTTTGAATTTACCGTTATTACTCCTCAGTATCGCTTTTGTCCTTCTCGCTAAAGATTTTGATAAATGGAAAAATCATCAAGAATCCGGTCTGGGAAAGCTGCTCGGAAAATACGAAGTCTTTGTTGATCGTTTACGGTCACAACTTAAAGGGTTATCGATGATATGGGAAGGTCTGACCTCCGGTAATATGGAGAAAGTACGGGTAGGTGGCGAGTTAGTCGCGGAAAAATATTCGTATGCACACCCGCTGGGGAAAGACTATGATATAAAACAACAAAATATCCAGCGTATGCAGTATAGTATTAGACACCATCTTTCACCACAGAAGAGCAGTATCACAAATCACACTACATTTAATATTCATACAACAGGTTTACCAGAACATCAATTAAAACAGATACCGGCAATAATTGATAAACACCTTTCGGAAAAGTATCGACAGATTGCGGCGGTGAATTAATGAGCGGTATTACTATTCTATTAAATCAATTTACTCCAGGAGCTATTGATTCCCTTGAACTTGATTGCATTCTTACGGAAAGCCATCATTATCAAAACGAAGTAACGGAGTTCCCGATTGAGGCAGGATTTAGTATTGGTGACCATGTTATCCATAAACCAGAACAGGTCACACTTGAGGCTTTTAATACTAACTCGCCTATTATCCAGGGAAGTGAAAGTGTCACGGATAACCGGGTGAAAGCAACGCTTGAGAATCTCCTGTTAACGGCAGGGTATGATTTGCCAGACGCAGTAATTGCTAATCAAAATCAGGCGAAGGTCGTAACAATAGTCACGGGATTGCGCATATATACCAATATGGTACTGACAGACCTAACCATCCCACGAGACCATAATAATGCGAACGCTTTACAATTCACGGCGACTTTTAAACACCTCATTATTTTGCAGTCGCAAACTGTATTTATTGCCAACGTAAATGATGTCATGTCTCCGGGTATCAAAAATAAAGTTGCACCAAAAGTAGATACTGGAAGCGTGGATGCCCCTAATGCCACGCAAGAACAAGGGGATATTTTTGATAAAATGGCTAACGATACAAATCCAGATAAAGAGATAGTATATGCCGAAGAGTAAAATAATACCTTTTATAGATAGTCCTTGCTTTACGGAAAATGTTATCCTTGAGGGTATACAGTATAATTTCTATTTTTACTGGAATACCACTGCTGGATTTTGGTCATTGGATGTAAGCAATTCAGATTTACAGGCAATTATAACCGGCCTTAAACTGGTTTTAAATTATGATCTTTTCTCCCAGTGTCCAGGTCGTGGATTGCCTCCGGGAAAATTGTATATTTTCGACGTGACTGGAAGTGTCAGTGACATTGCTCAAAATGATTTTATTACCGGAAGGCTACAGATAGTATATGTCGAATCAATTTAACAGAAGTGTAACCATTAAAATTGGTAAAGTCGGCGCTTTCGGTGAACAGTACTCGGGTTTTCGTACACATTTTACTATCACAAAAACAAGTACGACAACACCGAATGAGGCAAAAGTGGAAATTTATAATCTCTCCCCAGCGTCACGAAAATTTATCGACGGGCTTTCTGACTCTATGGCACCACAGGCACAAGCAGCGAAAGATGAATTACTTTTCGTAACCGCCGGATACAAAGGAAATGAAAAGCAGATTTTTGTAGGTAATTTTGTTCTCGCAACAAATGAAATAAAACACCCTGAAGCCGTCACGACTATTGAAGCGAGTGACGGATTAATTACCATGAATCAAATTAAATTTTCAGAAGGTCAAGCATTGTCATACGGGGAAAACACCAGCGCAATAAGGGTAATTAAGGATATCATAAAACGTACTGGACTTGTTACTACTACGTTTAATTGGCAGTCTGTTCCTGATTATATCTATAAAAAAGGATTTTCATTCGTGGGTAATGCTCGTGCATTACTCTCAACTGTATGCAGTGTTTTGGGGCTTGAGTGGTCAATACAAAACGGACAATTGAATTTGATACCACTTGGCGGAACGAATGGTAAAATACGAGTGGTTTCTTTGTCGCCTGAAAATGGATTGCTGGACTCTCCTCAGCACTTGCAGGATGTTTCAAATATGATATATTCCAAAATGGATAAAAGGGCATTAGTCGGCAAATCCATTACGGCGTCGGGACAAATACAACGAAATAGGGTACTTGGTGGATTAAAGATTCGTTCATTATTGCGTCCTGAGATCGAACCGGGAAGTGTCATAGAATTAAGTTGTAAGGATATTGACCCTCCCGCTACTTTTAGAGTTGTTGAAGTGGTGCATGAGGGGGATACCCACGGACCACAATGGGAAACAAATTCAACGGTAATGCGGGTACGAGTATGATAAAAGAGAAAGCGCCCACGCATGATTTACAGCTCGAAACCGTTATACGAATGGTTGTAAAAAGTATTTTATCAAATGAGGTACATACTTCAATACCTGGTCGTATTGAAACGTACGACTATACAAAATGTAAAGCAAATGTGAAGCCGATGATTGCACGAAAAAATCTTGATGGAACCACAACGTCACTACCTATTATTACCAATTGTCCGGTAATATGGCCACGTACATCAAAGGGTGGAATACATATACCTTTAAATGCCGGTGACGGTGTTTCTATTTTCTTTGCAGATAGATCAATTGAGGACTGGTTATATGGCACGGGAGAAATATCCCCAGAGGATACTCGTGCATTCGATTATAATGACGCCTTTATAATTCCTGGTATGTTTCAATTTACGCAGGATAGTCCTTTTGATAACAATAACAATGTTCAAATAAAATCAAATACGTTAATTGAACTTGGTGATAATGTTAAAAAATTGATAAATGAAACATTTATAGAATTATTTAATGCTCACGTCCACACTGGGGGAACAATATCTGGAAGTACGGACGTACCCACTGTTTTATTTGGTAATA
>QGNH01000844.1_pt1 | contig 17148 bp, 31 predicted proteins | sample 1735481 | NCBI WGS metagenome assembly QGNH01 (sample SAMN09239004, study PRJNA386568) | Viral metagenome, whole genome shotgun sequencing project.
AACTGGAGGAAAAAATGCAAGAAAATAAATTGTTTCCCGGTAGGGAAAACTACACCGGCCCGACAACAGGCGTGTTCGGGCTGCTCCATCACGAAGAATTGTGCGAGCAATCGCACGATGTAAACGAGCGTATAGCTTACGTGAAGAAATACAAACCCAAAAACGAGGTGGCGATCAGGTTATACAACATGATCTATCTTGGAGATTGTCCGGCAGCGGTGGGGCACGAGGCGGCACGGAAGCTCTACGAGGATACATGCGCCACGGCACGGAAGCTCTACGATGAGACACGCGCCCCGGCACTGAAGCTCTACGCTGATACATGCGCCCCGGCACGGAAGCTCTACGCTGATACATGCGCCACGGCACGGAAGCTCCTCGAGGATACATGCGCCCCGGCATGGAAGCTCTACGAGGATACATGCGCCCCGGCATGGAAGCTCTACGATGAGACATGCGCCACGCTGGATGTGGAAATCTTGGCCTATATCAAACTCCATATTCCAGACTGTGCGTGGAATGGGAAGACGCTGGTGTTTTGATGAAAGCCAAAATGGAGGTGTAATATGACAAACTTAAAACCCGGTGATCGCTGCGTCATCATCAAGAGCTTCGTCGGTGACGAAGGGAGGGTTGTGGTGATTGTCGGGTTCCATCAGCCCGGTCATTGGTTCGCTAACCGCTTGTGGGATGATGAGTGTGATGTTGTGGTGCGCTCTCTCGGTAGCAGGCTGCATTCGCAGAATGTAATGAGTTGTACACCATCCAAGCCATTATATGAGCGCCCACACCGTAGCAACTGGTTGCAGAAGTTGCCAGAGGTTCCGGCAGAGGCGCGTGATGTTCTTGAGGAGCTGTTTGTTAAGGCCGGAAGCGTCAGCTAGTAGCCCACCCCAGAATCTAGCAGTTCATCTAATACTGGCTCGCTCGATTCTTCCTTGTGGCGCGTCAAAGCCGGGAACAAAGAATAGATACACCATACACAAGCGTCTCCCCTGTTGGGGGATTTTTCTCCAACATACCCGCGAGTAGTAAATCCAATCATCTCGTCTTCCATCTCACGAAGGTATCCTACGTGTCTTACCTTGCCTTGCTGGTATAGGGCTGCAACAGGTTCAGCGCGTACCGTCTTACCCCTTGTAGCCGTCACCTTGGAGTACGGCACGCGAGGGTTGGCGGTGCGTATTACGAACTTCACCATCGCGCCCCCATAATTTTGTTCTCCTATGATACGATCTGCATCATGCTGCTCGTATGCATCTGTTGCTACCTTACCCCATGTCTTAGGCCCGGCCTTCACTGTTCTATCTTCTAGAATGTATGCGTTGCCATCTGTGCCAAGCCCAGCTATAACAATGCCTATTGCATCGTTATCCTCATTATTTTTATCATCGGCTCCGGATGGATCGACACCCACTACGATGCGCACCATGTCGGGCAAATCGTCTGCATCAATGACCCTGTATTTTTCAAAATTATCCTCATCAAATAATTGATTGGGATCGGCCTCTCCAAACTCCCCCATCTTAAACCTGCGCCGCTTGGATGCACTTAAATTGTCTAATGATGCCAAATATCCAGCCCCAAGATTCTCTTGGTTGTCGTCTGGATTCATCTTTAACTCAACGTAATCCTCTGGATGTTTCAATGGTTTTCCATCGTCGTCCAGTTTTTTTATAAAGCGTCGATATATCCAGTGTGATTTTTTGGGGGGATTACAATCATAAAAAACTTTCAGGCGCATCTCTCGCTCAAAAGATAATTCATCTGTTTTGTCATCCAACCCCTTAATCATTACCTTTTGGGCTAGGCGCGTAAGGGCTATCTGTATGGTTTCTGCGGATAGCTGATTCGCCTCATTAAAAAAAATTGTAGCGTACTCTGTACCTAATATTTTTTCACTGCGTTCTTGATCGTCCAAACCACCAAAAAAAACTTGGCTGCCGTTAGGAAAAGTATGAAACCCACGCTGCTTATCAAAGGTTCCGCCTATATCTGGAAAACACACTTTGAGAACGCGAGGCCACGTATCTAGAATGATGGCTTGGGTGATGCGATTTCCACGAAATCCTAATATGGCGTGTCTCGATCCCGGTGCAATTTTAGCGCGAATAATTATAGCTCTGATAATGGCAAACGTCTTTCCGCTTCTGGAGCCGCCGCGCAGCAGTATATGAGTAGCGATGGATGCCATCAGATTGGTGGCGGCGCTCTGAATGTTTGTCAGCTTAAACGGCACTGCCAACCCCCTTCCTTTTGGCCCAAGATTTTTTTAAGGATATTGAGGATCGCTCTCTTGACTCGGTAGAACGAGATTCTCCGTTGGCATGCCTGATTTTCCAAGATTCGGCTACAGATACGGCTATCTTATGCTTTGTCTCTTCAGAACTCACTCTACCTTTTCCAGCAACAGATAGTTTTGCACAAGTCTCTGGTGTAATTATTTGAAGCGCGCGCTTTGCTTTAATCTTAGCGCACGTCTCTGGAGAATGATGCTTACCAAACATGCCATGTTCACTACCACAGTTTTTTCCTATGTGTGCAGCAGACATATTTAATCTGGATTGAGCGGTATGCTTTCTATCTTTGTTGGCGGCAGAAAGTTTCGCGCAAGTCTCTTTAGATTTAATGGAGCCAGAGGCACCTTCACCGCCGTCCGTCATATTTACCAAACAGCCTGTACCCAAGTCTTGTCTGCCGTAAAATTTTATCAGCGTGCGTTCATCGGCAAATGCCTGCTCTTCGGATGGCGCAGGAAATACCAATACTTCAATATTTTCTGTTCCGTACTTAGAGATAATATTTTTGTAATGCGCGTTCCTGCCATCATTGAATAGGTGATAGCGATTGCCACGATGAGCACCACCCTTACCAACGTAGAACGGATCACCGTTTGGCTTGCAGTGCAGGTAGGTATAAAACTGTTTCTGTTTACTCTTGTTTTTTGATGGTTGCATTTGGATGGCCGCCGTCTAGCCATATATATTCTGGCCGAGATGATCTCTTTTTATTTTCCCTGCGTGCGGAGGTGAGCGCTATCAGGACACATAGCGGAATGAAGCCAATGATGGATAAAGCGATGATAGTTTCCATTTTAGTACGGTGCCACGATAGCGGAGCGATCCCCGTAAATCAGGAAAAATAGGGCTGGCCAAAACGTGAGCACAGAGCATACGGCCAATAGCACCACTATAGCCCAGACGCGCTGACTATCCGGCATGGTCTTCCACATGTGGTAACACAGGATGCCTGCGCCTATCGTGGTGGCTACGCAACCCACCCCAATGATCTGAAAAAATGTCAATGCCTGTTGTGCGCTCATTGTCCACCTCCCCACTTACCTTTTGCTTTATGTACAATCACTGCCTGCGGCTTCTCAAGGATTTGTCCGGCAGGTTGTATGTGCGACCACGGGCCGAGGATAGGTGCGTACTGCTTGGGTGCCGGGCAGTTGCACTCCGTACTATCACATTTAGTCTGCAGCATAATTTAGCCTAATTTTAATTCTTCAGAAGAACAATAAACTTTGCCTGCATTGATATTGATGTTGCCTTCCTTGAGCAGATTGAAGTACAACATGGCCTTCTGGATCGCGCTATTCTTGTCTGCCATCTTGTACTTGACGGTCTGCGCACTCTCGGTGACTTCCGATCCATCTTCGTGCTTTGACTTCTCGATGTAAATGTCGATGCCCTGTATAGCAGCAGCCGTGGCATCATCCAACTCGCTCAGTGCCTTTGGTGTACCGTCTTCATTGAGCAGCTTCCGTGGATCAAAGTGAACGATAGCCGCTAATTCGCGCAGCACAGACTCTGCGGTCATGTCGAACTTGGCAATCGCCACCTCCGTCTTGGCTTTAACTATTTCCATAACTCGCGGTTCACGGAGAAGCTTATATGCGGTGTTTGCCGCAGACTTGGCTGGATAACCAGCAGAAATTGCGGCCTGTTTTGGCTTGCGGCCATTCGCAAGGTACGCTGAACAAAAGAGTGCGCGCTTTACTGCAGCAGCACCTTTTGTGCGTCCGTGCTTGGCTGTTGGTGCAACACGTTTTACCATATCACATCATCCACACTCGAATGCCGACGTAGATCAAAAATAGAATCACGAAGATGGCAAGCCAGCTCATACCTTGTTCGCCTTGAAGTTTGGCTTGATATGCTTGGACAAGTGCGAGCCAATGCTCTCTGCACGCATCAGTTCTGCATGCTTGGCTGCGCCGACACCGGGATAGTGGTACTCTGCTACGCCACCATCCTTCTGTTTGTAGCGCACCCCCAGCACGTTGTTTTCGGCATCGTGGGCCACACTGTCCACGTTGCTAGAATTAACTTTCTTGTAGTCCATACGCTTCATTGATGCTATGTGATGTTGGATAATTGCTACCGATAAATTCAGCACCCTTCAGCGCCCCGGTAAACCCATTGAACGTCAGCCTCACGTTTGGTGTGGCTGGCTTTGGGTTGTACGTTGCACCCACAACAGAGTCGTTGCGCACATGAACATATTGCGCAGTATCTGCGTATGGCTTCACGCGATATTCGTATATCTCCATAAATTTAGGGTGCTGTACATCTACCCACACATGGCTGGGTGAATTCCTTGTCTGTATCTGCGCCCCCAGCTTGAACGCATCAATGCACCACTGGTGAGGATGTACCTTGGGTTCTTCTGGTTTGATGCGGTAGTCAATCGACACACCCCATGACGGATGCTCAATGTCCTGCCAGTTGCGATCAAACAGAGTGTGTTGCCACTGAATCTTCGCGCCGTCCTGATGCGCCTTGATAAGCGCGGCGTGTTTGTGTGGGGCTGGCTTCACGCGGAATTCAAATGGCTCACCCCACGACGGGTCTACATCTTCAACCCAACTTCCGTAACTATTACCTAGCTTACTCCGGTACTCGATGACCGCGCCTTCAGACCACGCCTTGATAACCTCTGCCCATTTATGTGCCGCCATGATAGTTCTCCTAACCGTTAATCGGATGCCCGTCTTTGTTCAATATCCGCACGTTCAGATCATCCGGCAAGCTGCCCGGATTGCCTTCGGTAATTTCTCCCGCCAATTCATCTGCTGTTTTAACTTCCCCCGCCAGCACGTCGGGGATTTCCTTAAACCCCTGCTCATCCAGCCGCATTATCATCGCTGCTACGAGCTTCAGGATGTTCAGGCTTTGCTCGCTGTGCTGGAACACCCCCAACGGCACCGAGTCGGCTTCCTGCGCATCTACTGGGGTGGCCCCCACGAAGATGCGATACTCGGTTGTCCAGTCGGCAATGATGATGCGCCCACATTCGAGCAGGCCACGTATTTCTGGTTTGGTTTCGTTTGTCATGTTATGCTTGCTCGTATCCGGCCTGCTGCTGGGCCTTGCCTTGCGCTGCAGCGTCTTCCGGTGACTGGGCTGCTTGGGTGAGATATTGTACTACCAACTCGCCAGCCTCCTGCGCGTCTTTCACGGTGGTTGGGCTGGTGTCGCCAGCCTGCTCGCCGCCGCCAGATTGCTCTGCAGCCTCTTGCGCGCCAGTTTCTTTTTCAACCTTGATGGTGCCGTCAGGCATCAGCGATACTTCCACCACCAGAATGGCCTGTTGCTCTTGGCCTTCGTCCTGATCCTGATCCTGATCGCCGGGTTGTGCTGCTGATTGTTGCGTTGCGTCTTGTGCTGCCATTTTGTTCTCCTCGTAATTAAATTGTGGATGGTTTAGCTATACGTCTCTTCTGGTTTTCCAGCCATCCAAAGCTCCCCAAAGGTAGTTGATGTGGTTGTATTTAACTATTATTTCAATAGAACAAACATGGTATCACATGAATCTTGAAAAGTCAAGTTTATTTGCGTATTTAAGTGTTATTGGTGCATTTGCAGATATTTTTAGGGTGTCTACTTTACGTTATACGACATCATGCCGCCCTTTATATTCATCCCAAGGGATGATTCGGTACAGCCCCATAATTACCCAGCGCTGAAATGCCGTGAGGTCTTTCCGCGCTCTGTCGTAAACCATCGGGTACGGTTTAATTCCGCGCTCTACCATCCGATTGAAGCGAGTCCATATCCGCTCCCAAGTTTCCGCTTTGTCATATCCGATCAGCATGTACGCCATCAAGTGCTTGGGCGGTATCCCTGCATTTTCGAGCATATCCACACCCTTAAAAAACACCTTCTCATCACCAATGTTGTCCCAAGCCGTGTAAAGCCTGCGCTCCTGAAACTTCGTATCACGGTACTGTATTGTTGCCAGTGCTGCCGCCGCTTCGTCGTTAATCAGCCGCACGTTGATCCCCTGGCTCAAACAAACCTTGAACTTCCCGTCTCGTATCTCCGCGATCCGTTCGCGCCATTCAGGATTCCCGAAGAAGTCATTGTCTAAAATGTGCAGTTTCTTTGGGTGCGGTGCTCCGCGCCAAATCTCCGCAATGGTATTCACACTACGCGGTTTTCCTTCCTTCTCTGGCACAACGCAAAACTTACATTTCAAACGGCAACCACGTTGCGTAAAGCCGAGTGAGTAATCCACGTCATAGCCCGCATAGTCATAGTGCTCGTACTGCTCTCCGATCAAATCTTCGATGGTATGCGTAAATTTTGTTCCGGTTCCGCCTAGCGTCGCTTCAGGCCATTGCTGCACGAATCTATCAATTCTGTCCTGTGAAAACTTGAATATCGCAGAGCCATACACACGGTCATAGGTTGGCTCAAAAAGATCAGGCTCTATATGTCGCGTCAAAATCACCGTGTCGCCCTTCGATTTATGCCAATGCGAAAGTTTCATGAGTGCCAAGTTTGGGAGCGCACCATCTATTTGCGTCAGTCTCACATTCATAGAAAATATCGTATAACCCATCATTCCAGCGCACGGGCAAAAGCGGCACTGATAATTTCGTTTTTTGCTTCGTTTAATAATTTTATCATTTCATCTTCCTCCCTTAAACTTCAACAAGCGATAATGGACATTAGCTTTTAGCGGCAGCTTCCAATTCCTTCTCTAAATTCGCAAGAGCACGCCACGCAATCTTCGCGCTATGTCTGATCCCATCCGTATCCACGGTTCCGGCATCCACGAGATGACGCGACAGGGCATCCAGCTCATCACCGCTCTTGCTGCGATCCCAGTGCAGTGGCTTGCCGGGGTTGTGTTGTTCATTACCAACTCTGGACAGCTCGGCCACAGCACCCAAGGCTCGCGGGAAGTATTTTATGACACCGCTGTAGATCGGCACATCCTTGCGTGCCTTTGCATTGGTTGGCAACTTACTGTCGAGTAAGTCTACCATTACCTTGTCGTTGACATCTTTCATAGTGGCAGGCTCTCCAAGTAAAATAGATCATTAAATCGAGCAAGAAACTCTTTGCGAATTATCTCCGGAGAGTACGGCTGTATCCTCAAAGATAGAGGCTCGATGCCATCCAGCAATCTCCATTCCGTTTCCGTGTGCTTCGGCAGTAGGTCGCGCTTTTCCGTGGCTAGTAAGACCAGATCAGCATGCTTCACCGACTTGGGTAATTTCTCAGGTAGGCCGAATGTTTTGAAGATCGCTTGCTCGACACGCTCCTCCAGAACTTTGTATTCTGGCAGCAGTTGTTTGAGTGGCGATGATACGTCTCCAAGGTATGCCTCTGCAGCGTCGTGTAGCAGCCCAGCAAGGGCATCCTCTGGTGGCACTATTGAACTCACCAGCAGGGAGTGCTGACCCACACTGTAGCGCTCCGATACATGCCCAGTAAACCGGCAGATGTGCGACAGCGCCCATGCAATATCCCCGATCAGGATCACGCTGTCCTGTGGGTTGAGGAAGTCAAAATAATTTCCTGAGTGAGTCAGGATGATCGGGCGCATGCGCAGCGGTGGCTCCAATATCTCAAACATTCCAGTTGCCCCTCAGTCCGCGTATCCAGCCAAGCGTATACACCGCATCCATCAACAAGATGCCCCACTGCTGCGCCACACACGCGGCATAGAACCACGCAGGCTGGCCGATGATTGCGAGTATACATGCGGCAAAGCGCACCTTCCTGTCGTTGCTGTGGATCATCCAAGATGATGTGCAGCCAGTGAGCGCGATGATGATCTGGTCGAGTGTCATTTTACCTGCTCATAATTAGATGTCAGGTGCTCATCGCTATGCGAGCATGACGGTATGGCCGCGGCCAAAATACCAATCACGAGGCCGAGGCAAATGGAAGCACCAATGGCGTGAATCGGATTGGCTTGTGCATTCTTGAATAGTTCGTACAGAGATTGCCGTGGCTCCTCGGCCTTGACTGCCTGCAGGTTCTTGGTTGCACCTTCTACGTTCTGCTTGGCGATTAACAGGTTGGCATTGATCGTGTTCATCTTGTCGATGCATTCCTGAAGCTGCTTATTGCAGGCTTTGATCTGTTCTACGGCTTCCTGTTCTGTCATTTCACACCTCCTAAAGAATAGTAATACTAACCCAGCCATAGCCTAACCATACTTTTGACAAATCCGCCTTGCTCAAATCCGCTCTGTGCAAATCCGCCCCGATCAAATCCGCCCCGTTCAAATTCGCCCCGTACAAATTCGCCCCGCTCAAATTCGCACCGGACAAATGCTTACCAGAAAATTCAAAAACTATTTTTGTAGAATCATACCTCGAAAAAATTTTCATTTCACACCTCAATTCTGTGCTAAATTGTACGCGCAATTTTACCAAAAGTCAAGCCTATTGCACTGCACACCAAGGCGATTCTTTGGGTGTCTTTGCGGCCTCCAATTTAACCGGCATGCGATAGGTGATGCCGTGCTTTGGGTGTGTCAGCCATAGCGCCTGCTGTGGTGTCTCGAATGGGAAATTGTTGGAATAAGCGTACTCATCATACCCCTTCAAAGAGCCATTCACAATCAACCGTCCAAGCTGTATATATTGGTGCCAATGGCCTATCAACAGAGTGTCATACTCCATGTCTATTTGCGTGTTGCGTGAGCGCTTGCGGTGATCCCCGCGTATGATTGGCCCAAGCGCACCGATCACACCATCACCACCACGGAACTGATCTCCGTGAGTCAGTAGGTAGCGGTGGTTGTAAATTTTGTAGTACGCATCCGGGCCATCAGGAATAAAGAACGTGATTCGCTTGTCGCTCTCAAAATACTTCGCAAGGAAGCAATATAGCAGCCAATCAAACGAGGTAGCGTGGCGATCCTTGTTCCATATTTTTTGCGTATCTCTTCCGTGATTTCCCGTAACGCACGGAATGAACACGCGCCCGAACTGGTCTGCCATTATCTTCACGAATTGCAGAAGCTCGCCATACAGGTCGAGTACCGTTGGCATTGTATTAAGTTCGTTGGTGGCGGTTAGTTCATCATGGATGTTACCACTGATCATGTCACCACCAAGGATTAGAACCAGTCCGGGGTAATCCATCTTTGGGGATATGATTTTCAATAATTGCACTGAGGTCTGTGCCATCCTACGTAGGCGTTCTTTGGCGATGTCAATGCTGTAACTATTGACGAAGTTTATTTGTGATTCATTGACGTGCTCACCCCAATGCAGGTCACTTAGAAATAAAGACGGTACGCCGGGCGACCCGGCCTTATTTTCTTTTACCATCCATTCTGGTATTGGCGCGGAGATAATGGACGAAGATAGATTGATAATTTCTCGTCTAATAATTTCCTCGTTGAGTCTTACATCGCGCACCGAAGATAACTCTTTCTCAAGAGCCTTAATCTTTTTTTTATCAGACACCTCTTCGTGCGTCTGCACGGTTGGCACAACAGCCTTCACTATGGTTCCGTGCAACTTCGCAATTGCAAGTCTGTTTTGCAAGGTCGTGCGGGACACCCCAAGCTTTAAGGATGCTGCGGTTACGTTGCCACCGCATTTTTCTACAGCGTGTACTGCCTGCATAATAACCTTGTTTGATAGTTTTGGTGTGGCCATTTATTTCTCCTCAGATAAATCAACACGACGGCATACCCACTTACCGGCAGCGTTTTCACGCCATCCGTGAACTTCAATTTTGATACCTGCTGCGCGCACCGCCGCCACGTTATCGTGCTCATTTATTTTCTTCACGCGAGCCGACACATTACTGCCAGATGTGGTTTGAACAGCGATAATTTCTTTTCCGCGAAGTCCCAAAATATCAACGAAACCCCAGAGGTCTTGCCTGATCTTGGCAAAGCTGTTCCAGTGCTCCACGATCCACACTAAGTATCCTTCCTTGCGGAGCAGTGCAAGGCTACGCTGGGTTGGGCTAGAAGACATGCGGCTCCCACGATATTTTCCATAGTGCTGCGGTTCTCACCGGATCGGTGCGCAGATGCTCCAGTGTATCATCGCCAAGGATGCCGTTCAGCCTCACGCTGGCCACGATTTTGCGGCCCTCGTATGCGCGATGCATGAATACGCCATCCTTATCCGGGCGACAGTTAATCTCGACCAGTTTGACTGGGCGCGGCAGAGTTGGGAACCAAAGTTTCATGTCCCTCACGAATTAATCCTCGCAATAGGTGGCCATCTGCTCGTGATTGCCGCGCACAGCATGAAACCAATCCCTAGCCATCCATCTCAAACATTCGCGTGACTCTGTACCGCGATCAACGAGATCGCCAACGCTGAATAACCTGTCATTGGTTGGATCAAATTTTACGTTAAGCAATGCCTGATCAAATGATGCGAAGCAGCCGTGAATATCCCCAATCACGTAGTCTGCGCCAACCTTGTTTATGTCGAAATGTTTTATCATGGTAAAGTTATCAGTCCAGAGTCAAGCCACAACTGTTGTGTTCTAATCACACCCTCAAGGAACCATAATTTAACCTGTTCTCTGGCATGCCTGCGGGTACGTCCATCAACCTCATCGTGGCACCCGCTACAACCAAACGCCGCATGCAGGTCTGAGTGCTTTGTGCCTGCACCGCCTCCGTTAAGGTGGCAAAGAACGGTTGTCTCAGGATTGTGGTTGCAGATGCCGGGCAACCTGATTTGGCACTCGCGGCCTCGCGCAGACTCGCGTAATTTCTTGCTCTCGTGACGCGGTGATTTTTTCAGGTTCATGTTACCTCCGTTACTTTTTTTGACTCTTCAAGCGAAATTGAGTCCACGCTCTGTAGTGATTATCCAGCCACAATCTCTGGATGCCTATGTACCTGTCGAGCATATAAAAATATCTTCGTCTGAACCTGAACCCGTGGTCATGGAACCCCATTGCATGAGTTGTTTCATGCACCAACATGATTAGTGTGCGCTGCCCCTCAAGCATGTGGATGGTGTGTGTATCCGCGTTATAGAACGTCGTTGTTTCACCATTGGATGTAACCTTGGGGTGCGGTTTTTTTGATAGTTTGGGGCAGTTATCAAGATCACCATACTCACTTACCCACATACCCCAAAGCAATGTATAAAGCATGTCGAAGCTTTGCTCTTGCTCATGCCACATGGTAGCGTGCAATATTTCGTTCTCGAAGTCATATAATTCTGTTGCGCCATGTGGCTTCATCTCAATGTTCCCTAACGTGAAATCTGACACCTAGTTCGGTGGCCGCATAAGCTTCAACCTCGGTCATGTAAATCGACATGCCGTAAGTGCTGAGCTGCGTCGTCGATCCGATCAGCACGCGATCACCATCCGGGTCGATAGTCCACTTACCTTTCCATGTCTTCGTGATGCGCCTGTCAAAATCTTCCTCGGTGCCTTCCGGTAAAAATTTTCGCTTGAAGAACTCATGCCATACTTCGGCACTGAATTGTTTTCCCGACACCCAAGCTTGGTCGCAAATGTCGGCCAGTGGCCCGACCCACATGAGGGAATTCTGATCCGGCGTGCGTACTTTTTTCTTCGGCCCGATCACTATCTGCATAGTGCCGTCTATGGGCAGGTTCGCAACAATCGTCAGGGCGTTTTTTCGCACAAGTTCATTGGCGAGGATGAGTGTTTGGTCAGTCAAAGCGTCCATCCTTGTTTGGTCTTACGGCATGCCCCGGAAATATGACGGCTTGCTCGATTCGCTCCAGCGTTTGCACCATTTCATTTATGCTTGGGCCGTCAGCCAGAATTTTATCCCGCAACTCATCGCATCTTGTTTTACGTCGGCACGGATGGGCCTCAAAGTACCCCTTTGGATTATGACATCCCAAATATGTCAAATATCCACGCGGATCGGTGGGTGTCTTGCGACGCTCAATACATTCTGGCGTAGCCATTGTATCAATTTCATCAGCAAGAAAAGTAATAGCTGCCGCAAGCATGCCTATCGCTCTGCTAGGGTTTCCCTCGTTTAATATATCTTGTGCTTTGCGCTGTGCTGTTTGTCTGAAATTCATTTCGCTCTCCTCTAGCATTTCCCTTTGTGCCTGTCGTCCCGGCGATGCATACCATGCCTGCGCTCTGCGCGACACTCGAATATTCCGTTGCCGTGAAAATGGTAATAGCAATTTTTTGGCGCGATATATGGCGGCAATCTGTCGTCTATTTCTTCGATCATCACACCGACAACACCGGCAATGACTTCGTGTATGGTTCTCGGCTCCAAGCCGCTGTTGATCGGCTGACGCTTCATTATATCGTTAATGCGTTCCTTCCAGTCAATGCTCATGCCGCTCTCCTCAACTTAGTGACCGATACGATTGCCCGAAATCCGTCGATCATGTGCTCCGCGTACAATTCCTTTATGAAAACTTCAGCGTCCGGTACATGTTGCCTCATCATATCGACGTTGTGCTGCACCTTTGCGGACTCTTGCTTGGTAAGCGGCGGCGGGATTTTTTCTTCTTTTTCGTGGTCATATTGTGTGGTGTGTTTAACAAAAAAATGTCCCGGCACTCCAACTGTAGGCTCTGCTACCTTACGCTTCGTCATTCAGCTCAAGTTCCAAATCAAGTCTCGCACCTTCGATCATTTCTTCCAGATCGGTTGTGTCATCGCCGCGCTCCAGCGCCTGCGTTATTTCGTCCTGAAGCTGGTGCAGTCTCTCGGCGGCGGTCTGCTGTGTGCTATCTAATTTATTGGTCATGTGGCCTCCAGCAATTCATCATTCCAATCAGTGCCAAACTTTTTAGGCATGCAGACTGTAACACACTTTTTTTGGATTGTCAAATTTTTCGCTAACAAAAACCCAGATGCCTGACCTGTAAAACTTTCATCGTTGTCAGCAGCAACAATAACCTCTGTGATGTTATTGGGCACCTCAAGCCGCTCCATCATTACGGCGCTTCCGCATGCCCATCCCGGCAGTCCGTACATCTTGCATAGACTCAGAGTAGTCTCGATTCCCTCCCCCACTATGATGCGCGATCCTGAGCCAACAGAGTGTAGCCTGATAGCCGATCCCATCAATCCTTTTTCCTTAAGGCCGTACATCTTGCGTTCTTCTTTCTTGCTAGAACGGATGTATGTCACATGAAGTCCTGTTAATTTTTTCCCATTCGAGAATCTTCCTACCATCATCGTCGATCCCTTGCTTGCCGATGCCTCCAGCAGCCCCTCCGGTAGCTCGGTGATGCCACGCGAGCGCAGGTAGGCGGCTACCTCTCCATCCGGGTTGATCGGTTTGCATGCGTCGAGTATCTTGCGTATGCGCGCCACCCTGTCCACGGCTTCCTTGGGTTTTACTTCAACAGACGTATCGAGCACCCCATCCACAAGTTTCCACGCTTCCGAATGGCTAACACTCATCAACTGTGCCAGCAAATGAATGCCCGTTCCTGCCCCGCACGAGTTGCAGAAGTAGCTACCTCGCTCGCTCTGTGGCTCGAATCTATATCTATTTATGCCTCCGCATAAAGGACACGGGCCATGCTTGCCAGTTAAAAATTTTGCATCCATAAAATTATTAAGTATGGAATACCACCTAAAACTAGCGCGATCTTTGGTGCTGTTTGTCATGCTATATAACCAGAATGTAATTCTATTTTTGCTTGTAAATATACGGAACTTGCTTCTTGTGCAGTTTCAAATCTACCAAGATATTTGTTCTTTCCTGCGACTTGTATATGTGAGATAAATTTTGACCTTGATTTATCGAAGCAAACACCAAGAAATCCGGTTGTATTGTTTTTTGAGGGACGCTTGGTGTTGTGTGTGTTTTCCTCATTGGATATATCGCGCAGATTATCTATCCAATTGTGGTGCCGAATCGTGTCTTTATGATCTATTATTTTAGACGGCCATATACTATAAACAAATAACCACGCTAGGCGATGTGACAGATAGTCCTGTTTGTCAAGTCTCACAGAAATATATCCGTCTTTTCTAATTGCTCCAGCGCTCATGCCAACTTTAACGCGGTTGCTAGTTACAACCTTCCATACAAAAATTCCGGTATTTGGGTTGTAATCCAAAAGCTCTTTTAATCTGGACTGTGTGAGCACTTTGTTTCTTCCTTACACTTCGGACATCCGGACAACCGCGATGCAACGTGAATGTGCCCACACTCCGGACATTTTCGCACCACGGGTTGTTGACTCTGTGGAGCTGGAGGTACGCCTCCCGTTTCATAAAAATCATTCATGCTGCCGCTCCTATGTTGGTTGCGTTGCGCTTGCTGTGCGCCCACGCGATAGCATTATGTTGCGCCATTTTTACAACTTTGTCAATAGGCTCGCAAGGAATATCTTTCAACCCTCGTGGCCATACCCCGGCCATACTGCGGTACAGATGTGATGCCCACCCTTCAGACCGCTTGCGCTTCTCTGCCAACCCAAGGCACGAACTCCACAATTCCTGCTTCTGTTCATTCGTGAATTTTTCTTTGCGCTCGACCTTCTCCAGCGTACCTGCTTCGTGCTCGATTTTATTTGGGCGCACCGGCACCATGCCGCAGTGCGGGCATACGCCGACACCAGCTTGGATCAGATAGTGACAGTTTGGGCATACGTGCGGCAGGCTCGGCTTGTTCTCTGCGTCTTTCACTTCAGCCTTCTTGCCGTCGTCCAGCTCCATCGGTAGATCGTCTGTCGGGAATCCCAAGCGATAGCATGTGCCGGAGTGATCCAACACCAATGCTTTAATTTTTCCTTCGTATGGCCTGAGCGCACGCCCCACCATCTGGATGTAAACTTTCAGGCTGCGCGTAGGACGCGCCAGAATCATGCAGCTTGTGATCGGGCTATCCCAACCCTCGGCCAGTACATTCACGTTGCTTACTACCGTCGTGATTCCATCTTGGTGCCTTTTGAGGATTTCGATCCGGTCTTCGTCCGTCGTGTAGCAGTCGATGTGCTCGGCAGTAATGCCTGCAGCAATAAACTCTTCGACGATGTGTTTGCTGTGTGCAATATTCGTGGCGAACACGACGGACTGCATACCGTTTGCAAGTTTCTGCCAGTGCTCAATTATATCGCCAACCAATTTTGGTTTATCAACCGCAACGCCCAATTGTATTTCATCGTAATCTCCGAACCTGTTAATTTTCACGCCGCGTAGATCGGGTTCGCTCGGCGCATATATATCGCAATCGACAAGGTAGCCGGTGTCGATGAGTTCCTTGATCGTGGTTGCGATCACCATCTCGCCGAAGAGTGGGCCAAAGCCGTAGTCGCGCCCAAGACCTTTTTGGAATGGCGTGGCAGACAGCCCGATAACCGGAATGTCTTTACATTTTTCGATAAGTTTTCTGTACTGCTCTGAGGTACATCCATGAGCTTCGTCGATCACGATGAGCTTGATGTTCTCTGGAAATCCGCGACTGGCTATTGTTTGAATACTACAAATCATTACATCTGAGTTGACGTACTTCGTATTGTCTGATTGCAGGATACCGTGGTATAGGTGTGACTGGTTGAAGCGGCGGCTACCTTGTGATACAAGACCTACCCTGTTACACACGAACGCGACCTTGGAGCCTTTTTCTTTTGCGCAACGAATAACCTCCATCGCTATCTCGGTCTTGCCACTCCCGGTTGGGCTGTATAGCATCACACGTTTATTCCGGCCAAGCGCACTGCGCAGTTTGTTGATGGCGGCGGTCTGGTAATCTCGTAATATCAGGCTCATGTTTCCCTCGCGCAATATACTACTATCGTAATTTAATTTTAGAACTGCTTGGATGGAAAAATTTTTACTTCACCGAAACTTGAAGGCAAAGCCATCCCAAAGCCAGAACATAATTCTGGATCGCTGACCAATGAAGGCAACCACAGACTTCTGTGGCGATTCTCTGCCACCCCCGCACGCGCTCTATGGTTCGCCCACGCTGCCACCTGTGCTCGTTCTTGTGGCCACACACGATACGCCGTTCGGCGCTTACCGCTCCATACTCATATCGTTTTTTTGTGAGGGGCCGAGCATTGCGCTCAGCTACGCATACCGCTGGAGGACGGCATGCAACCCTCACAGAAAAATCTTGTGGTCGCGTTAGCGAAGGCGATCTGCGGTTCCGTTGTGTGCTCATCCATGAACACCACGCTTTAATCGTGATACGGGTCTGCTAGGTACACACGTCTTTCGACTAGGCACTCATAGTTTTTCAGTTCGGCTACTTCCACAAGAGGAAATAATTATCGCACAGTCGCGCCCAAAAGTCAAACCTATTTTAACTGCCGGTCTAAAGATAACGCTTGACATGTTAAATTTTTGAGAGTACAGTGTGCGCTCAACTGGAGGAATTAACATGACAACCGAGTTACTTAAAAGAGTCGAGCGCGTTACACTTTTACCACATCGCGGCAGGAAACTGGTGATAGCATTATTGCCGGGAGATTTGTTGGAAATAAGAGAAAAAGGTCGCCGCACACGCGAAGTAATTTCCATCGCCGGGGTATTCGACTACGCGATCATCACTCGCGTTGCGCACGAGCGATTCGAGAAAAAAAAGAAAAAGGATAAGTTTAAGTAGCTTGACAGAAGCAGAAAAGTATGAGACAATACGCAACATTAAATTTTAACTGGAGAAAAAAATGCAAGAAAATAAATTGTTTCCCGGTAGGGAAAACTACACCGGCCCGACAACAGGCGTGTTCGGGCTGCTCCATCACGAAGAATTGTGCGAGCAATCGCACGATGTAAACGAGCGTATAGCTTACGTGAAGAAATACAAACCCAAAAACAAGGTGGCGATCAGGTTATACAACATGATCTATCTTGGAGATTGTCCGGCAGCGGTGGGGCACGAGGCGGCATGGAAGCTCTACGAGGATACATGCGCCACGGCACGGAAGCTCTACGAGGATAC
>QGNH01000845.1_pt1 | contig 17106 bp, 26 predicted proteins | sample 1735481 | NCBI WGS metagenome assembly QGNH01 (sample SAMN09239004, study PRJNA386568) | Viral metagenome, whole genome shotgun sequencing project.
AATACAAAGAAAGAATGATCGAATTAAATAAACGACATAACCGCAAAGTCAACATAAAAGAAATAGAAGCTTTAGAAGAATTTAAAGAAGCATTTCCAAGTGATGAAGAATTCGGTAAGCGCGCATGGTGCTATCCAAATCTGAAATTAGCTGAATATGCTTATGATCTTTTAGAGTAAAATATATACATTATCAATAGAACACGGACGTTCTATGTGGAACATTAATCGCGAAGGACAATACGCTTGGGCAACCAAGTCAAAGAAGTACAGACGTAAGTACATGGACGCACTTGGGAGATTGTATGGCACGGAAGATTGCAAAGTCAGGGATACCAACGGAAGCACAGGAACAAACGAAGCTTGCAACGTGGCTTCGAAAGCAGGGCATACGGTTCACAGCGAGCGCAAACGGCGGCTCCCGTAACCTGTTGGAAGCCATGGCCCTTAAACGCTCCGGCGTCTCACCCGGGTTCCCGGATATTGAAATACCAAAGCCCCGGGGGAAATATCATGGCATGTATATCGAGATGAAACGCGCCGATGGGGGCGTACTTTCTGCGCATCAAGCCGAATGGTTGAATTATTTACAAAAAGAAGGTTATTATGCTTTGTCATGCGCGGGCTTTGAAGAAGCAAAAGCGCAAGTTGTGTTTTATATGTCAAGGAATGATCAAAATGCTTAACTTCTACTTAGTCATGATTGGATTCCTATTCGGGTCTATCACCTCATTCTGTTATTTCCGCTATCACACATTGGCCGACTGGATGCCTATTGTTAACCAAGAATTGAAACGAATGCACAATAAGATCGATTATCTTTGTGATAGATCCGCACTCGATGGTAAAAAGACTTAGGCCGTTCAATCACTCCTTGTATAATGCGGCCAGCCTCTCTCATATAGGGGCTTTTTTTACGGGCTAGATAATGGTTAGCATCATGCAGTCACGATGTTGTAATGCTAGTCTCACTATGAAATGTGTAGATAATTACTCGTTTTATGCCTGTCTTCGTTGCGGGCATGAATGTGCTATCATTGCTAAGCCATACATCGATAGGGAGAGTGTAGCGAATGGACGCAACACTGCTAAACAAAGTACGCAAATCACTCATAAAACACGAAGGTTATTCAAACTTCCCGTACAAGGATAGTCTTGGTCAGACTACGATAGGAATAGGCTATAATTTATCATCCCGGGGATTACCTGATGAATGGATCAATACTCAATTTGTCGAAGATGTTGTTTTTTTCTATGATTCCATGATACGAGATTATTCATGGTTCAAAGACTTGAATCCTGATAGGCAGATAGTTTTGTGTGATATGGCTTTTATGGGATATAAGAAGTTTCAAGCCTTCGCATTAATGCTAAATGCACTATCTCAAGGCAATTACAAACAAGCTGCAATGGAGATGCTCGATAGCCAGTGGGCAATACAAGTAGGCAATCGTGCAAAGGATCTAGCAAACGGAATGCTAACAGGAGTTTATGACGTATGAATTTTTCAATCATGAAGTCATCAGGAAAGGAATTATTTAGTGACGCATTGCCAATCATTGAAAAGTTCGCGCCATCCTTGGGCGGCGTCATCGGCGGCCCCGCTGGCTTTGCAATTGGTTATATCATCCCAATTCTTGCTCATGCTTTTGGCGCACATCCAAATGATATCAAGCAAATCATCGCAAACATAATCAGCGATCCCGATGCGGCATCAAAATTGCAAGCAATCGAACACGAACACGCTGATTGGTTATGTGCAGCGGTTGATAGTGCCGGGCGATTGATCGGGGCTGAGATAAATGTCAAGTTGAGCTGGGCTGATCCGAAGTGATTAAGGAACGATGCCGCGTACTTTTCTTTTAACCATATTTATAGCATCATCAAAGCCCCTATAATATTCTGCGGTTTTTTTCTTTCCAGATATTTTTTGGTCTTTCCATAAATTCAAATATTTGCTAATGGTGGTATTGCTGCCACGATTATTAAGATATTGACGTATACGATCAATCGTTGGTTTCTCATCTTTTTTCTTAATTGCCATACATGCGTTAAATACATCATCAATTGTTATGCCTGATTGTGTCATTTAATAAGCCTCAAATGTACCGCTATAATATCTTCAAATAATTCTGGGTTTATTTCAAATTCCAGCAAACTATAATAACACTTTAAATCTGTTAAATATTTCATTTGCAAATGACCCCAATCAAGCGCATCTTGCTTGTTGACGAAAACTCTAAGAGGAACTATTCGGCCATCATTAAACGATCTAATAACCAGATAAGCCTTAATTGATGATTGCATTATCTCAACCCATATCCACCAAGCCCACGCCCTGTCGGTTTATCAGGTTTCACATGCGGCCTGCGCGGATCTTTACTGTCAAAATTACCCAACATGTTATTGATCACATACCATATAAAAATAGTAACTATTATTGTTTCCATATCAATCTCCTGCCTTCTCTTCAGCAAGCACCACTAGAAAGAAACAAATCATGCTTATAATAAATAATACTAAAACCATTTCACACCTCTTTTTGTTCAACATACTTCAAAATTGCATAAGCTTCCTGAACCAACTTTCTCATCACTGAGCAGCCATTCATTCCATAAACTTTTACCAAATATGCCAGCATCTCTTGATCGGCTGGCATCATGTAGAAAGATTTATGCGGATATTGTTTTCTTTTTCGTGTTTTCATTTATTGAAAAGTATCCTTTTTAAATCTTCTATACACAGACAAATGAAAAATACAAACATCAACATCAACTGTTCAAAGTGACTCATGCCCGGATATTGCCAGCCTATTACAAGGCTGAATAAAATACTTAATATGAAATTAAACATTTTCGTTTCCTAATTGGTGGGCTATTTTCCCTATTCTTACATGGCTCGATAAGTACGCTTGTTGACAAGTCGCATGTCTAGCTTAAAGTACTACCCAAATAAGTATCGTCGCCCGTTAATCTTCATAGTAGGCCGGAATTGCACCGGCTAGACATAATCGTATCTCCAAAGGGAGTATCCTTCTTTGATTCGCGTATCGGCATGGGTACTGCCACGTCCTCTGTACGGCGATTGTCTCTATGTCGGATCACACACTGGAAACCCCGTGCGCTATTCGCCACTCCTGCACTTCACTGTCAGTGCCGCTACTATCATCAACCACAGGGAACAGAATCGGCTTTAGGTCTAACCTGATAGAAAGTCCTCGTCAGCGGCCTCTGACAGGTTATCTGTTCCCATTAATCTGTGGCGTGTTATAACACGCACGCCCATCCCATTTCAACCATTTTCTGTCAAAGGGGGAAATCTAGGTACTAAATTGGGATAGTTCAGGGGCTAAATGATCTAAAATCGGTACGATTAGCCCCTTTGACATATAGCAAATAATATGCCCATTTGCATTTATCCTAAAGTAGGCTAAAATGTACTCAACTTATAGGGGCATTACATGGAAGTGAGACCCGAATTTAAATCAATTCTATTGAGTCAACTCAATCCGTGTATCAATAATTCACGCACTCATTCTGATATCCAGATAGATCAAATCGTTAAATCCATAACAGAGTTTGGCTTCACCAATCCATTACTGGTTGATCAGGATAACAATATCATCGCAGGACATGGACGAATGATGGCTGCTAAAAAGCTGCAATTGAGTGAAGTGCCATGCCTTGTCCTATCCCATTTAAACCCCGTGCAGAAAAAAGCTTATATCATCGCTGATAACAAGCTTGCATTAAATGCCGGATGGGATGTTGAGATGTTGCTATAAGAGATGGGAGCAATTCACTGGCAAGAAAGCCATACTGGAGACTTATGCCTAATCCTGTGGGACGACCAAGTAAGTTTACTCCCGAAGCAAGAGAAAAACTTTTGACGGCTCTTCGTAAGGGTGCGCCTTATGAGCTGGCATGTAATTATGCTCGCATTAGTTATAGTTTATTTCGTGAGTGGGTCATTGAAGCAGAAAGAGGTGAAAATCCTGATTTTGTGGAATTTCTGGACAATCTAAGAGAGGTTGAGGGTCATACGGCTTTGATCTGGTTAGATAAAATTGATAAAGCGATGAATGATGGTGCATGGCAAGCGGCTGCTTGGAAGCTTGAGCGTAGACACTTTAAGCACTTTAGCTCACATGCTGCAGTACTTGAGCTTGCAGAGGAAATGAAAGCATTAGCTGAGAAACAGGGATTCACTGAAAAGGAGCAAGGAAATGGCGAAGCTAAGTAGTGCTGAACGAAATAAAATACCTAAGAAAGAATTCGGTATGCCCGGGGAAAGAAAATACCCTGTTGATACGCGGGGAAGAGCTGCGAACGCTAAAGCCCGCGCTAGCCAAATGGTGAAGAAAGGCAAGCTTAGCAAGTCATCGGAAGAAAAGATTGATTCAAAGGCTAATAAAGTACTAGGTCACCGTACTCTACGTGGTGTCCGTAAATAAGGAGACAAGTCATGGAAGACAACAAAGCCCCATACTTTGAAATGCCCGACGAAGCCGCAAAAATGGCTCACAGTAAACCTTTCCACACATCCATGCGTGTGCCTCACCCAACGAACGAACGCGCAAAGGAATGCAATGCGGAAGCTATTATGAGAGCTGTCAATCAGGGTGAATAATGAAATGTTCAGGTTGCGGGTATCCTGAATCTCATGTTGTCTCAACTGACAAGATCAGGGATGCGGGTGTCATTCGAAGACGGCGCGAATGCTTGCGTTGCGGGCGCAGGTTCACCACACGCGAACAGTATCATGATGCGCCTCCTCCGGCACGTGAGGATAAGCGCACATGACATCCCTTTCACGCCTGCGCCATACCTTTGACGCCATTCGCAATTCACAAAATAGGCAAGCGGCGCACCATATTACAATCACTGAGAAGGAATCAACAATCTATGCAGCCAATGGCGCGGGCAGGATATATATACCGTCTGTTACAGGTCAACTCGCTCATAACGATGATAGTTTTGTGCGTCTTATTATGGGGCCTTATGGAAGTGGCAAAAGTACATGGTGCATTAACGAAATTGTCAGGCGAGCGTGTGCTATGCCCATCTGGTCAAGTGGACGGCGTAGATCAAGATGGGCAATCGTACGAAACACATCGGGAGAGTTACAATCCACCACTTTACAGACATGGCTTGCATGGTTTGGTGACCTTGGCGATATACACCGAAGACAAAAGCCCGTACTCACCTATGAGCATACATTCAATGACGGTCATGGCGTAGTTGAGCTTGAGCTAATATTCATAGCACTTGACCGGGAAGAGGACTTGCGTAAAATCAAGTCACTCGAAGTTACAGGGGCGTATATCAATGAGTTATCCGAAGTTCCGCAAGGGGCTCTCTCGCATTTCAAGGGTCGTGTCAATCATCGGTATCCTAGCCGTGCTTTTTGTGATGCACCTTATTGGAGCGGCATTATCGCTGATACTAACCCTCCCTCAGAGGATCATTGGATTTATGATTCCTTCGAGAAGAAAAAACTCGACTCCTACAGGATCTTCAAACAACCTCCCGGACTGGTAAAAAATGCTGATGGAAAATGGATTGCTAATCCTGATTGTGACAACTTCGTCAATCTTGCAGGCGATTATTATACGAAGCTTGCTGAAGGGCAAACAGAGGGTTTCGTCAAAGTATATTGCCTTGGCCAGTACGGTGTTGTTGGCTTCGGTAAACGTGTATTTGTTGAGTACAATGACGATCTACATTCTCAAGACGATATCGTAGCGATTCAAGGTGAGAAGATTCACCTATTCTGGGACTTTGGCTTAACCCCTCGTTGTCTTGTCCTCCAGATATCAGATCGTGGTCAACTGCGAGCCCTGAAGGAATATGTGGGCGATGATATGGGCATCAAGACGTTTGCCGAATCAATTGTTATTCCATCCCTGCCCAAAGACTTTCCCTATAACAAAGTAGGATATTCGGACGCAGATCCCGCTGGCAATCATCGCTCTGAGATCATGGAAGAGATGTCATCTATTGGGGTGCTGAATGATCTCGGGATTACAACAGAAGCTGCATCCACAAATGATATCGAACCACGATTAAATGCTGTACGATATTTCCTTAATCGAATGGTTGATGGCAAGCCCGGGTTTGTACTATCGCGTGCAGGATGTCCTGAGTTACGAAATGGGTTTGTTAAAGGGTATGTATACAAGCGTGTGGCTATATCAGGTGAGGAACGATATCGAAATGAGCCTGATAAAAACATGTCATCACACATTCAGGATTGCTTGCAATATGGCTGCCTGCGGTTTGCGGCTAATCGGATATTGGCTGAGAAGATGCCGCAGGAAAAGCAGGATATGTGGAACCCGGTTATGCAATGGAGATAATGTTATATGAGTAATGTTAGTGATATACCACTTTGTGTTTTTAACGATATAGTTAATCGATTAGAGAAGCTTGAAACAAATAAAAATTATCAAATCGATGAAAACAGAAAAATATCAAGGCGCGTTGATGAGATATCAGATTTCATAGATGGATTGAGAGATTCATTTAATCATTTATCCTCTCTCTGCACAAAAAGACAACCTCATAAATGTCCTGTATGTGATGGAGAAGGGCGTACAAAATGTGATCCTCCATTAAGAAGGGAGAATGCAGTTTATTTTTCTATGTCATGTGTGGCATGTAAAGAAACAGGCATAGTATGGGGTTAGATTTTAATGACTATTGATTACAAAATCAGGTGTGACAAACACGCTTTTTCTAAAATCGATTATTGCGAAATGTGCATGTTACGCACTCAAGTACAGGCATGCGTAGAGAAGGCTAGAGAAGATTCGCGCCGAATGGTTGCTAATACACATCTAGCCATCAGTGTGCTAAATGATATTGTTGATGTTCATAGAAATGAAATCAATATATTAAAGGAGAAAATCAATGGACGAGAAAGAGAATCAAGCATTAGTGAAAGCAAATGATGATTACATTAAGCAACAAGTTCCCGGCATTCTTCAAGACCGCACCGGCATTGAGAAGGCGAAAGAACTACGCAATCAGGAATTATTCTATAGGGCTATTGGGCGATGAACTGGCTAATCGAATGGATTCGATGGAAGTGGTGTCGATTGAGGAAACATGAATTATTCGGATCTGTCACAAATAAGGGTCGCGAATACAAATTATGTCTTAACTGCCATTACTTTATGTTAGCGAATAAGAGAAAGGATTCTCTATGCGATGCGACCCCGAGCGCAAGTTCAACGGCGAGCGAGCTTTCATTGCCGCAATCTTAGCTCAAGCCTTCAATGATGCGATAAGCTGGGAATCTTCAAGTCGGCCACGACAGGCTCGGGAGTTCATTGACTCGAATAACAAATTGTTTTGTTGGTATTGTGAATTGCTTAATTTTAATCCAGAATATGTGGCAAGAAAGATGCAGGAACGGTTAAGGCAGAATGACCTGCACTCTCTATCACGATTAAGGTTATAAGGATGCAATAATGGAAAAAAATATCTCACTTGATGAATATTTAAAAAAGGGAATTAACATGAATTTTGATGAAGTAATTATACAATTGAAAGCGGGTAACTATTGCAAGCGTAGCGCATGGACTGATGGGTATTTGGTACTCATGCCTGATATGGCTTACATCTGGCGAATCATCACACCGGGTCCTACAACTCCGCAAGCCAATGCTGGAAACTATCTCCCAACTGTCGCCGATCTCTTAGCTGATGATTGGTCGATATATGTTGGTAAAGATGCGGCGGTGTCAGCGGAAGCTGCTTAGTGTTACGATAGGGTATTGAGGGGGTTCGTACTGGAGCGCGTCCAGAGCCCTATTCCGGGCGTGAACGGCAATGTATCTTGCAACTCCCTCATTACATAGGATCAGGATGATCCTCACATTAATTCTCAAGGATGAGATGAAATGGAACGCGAAGCCAACGACACACCCGATTTTTCCCCCGAACAAATCAATGAGATGGAAGAAAAGCGTATTGCAGCCCTTGATGATGCCGGGATCAATGAGCATGAAGTATTAAGCGATACCAACAAAGAATTGAATACTTGGAATAGTTATTTCCAAGAGAATATCACACGCGGCAAGGATGACCTTAATTTTTGCCTGCGTGATCAGTGGACTGCGGTTGAACGCTCTGAGTTCACACGATTATTTAAACCCTGTCTGACCTTTAATAAACTATATGACAATACTAAGAAGATAGTAGGCGAACAGAGAAAGAATAAGCCAGACTTGATGGTTCGATCTCTAACGGGGAAGGCAGCGCAAGAGCAGATCGATTTACGCGCCGATCTCGTACGAACCATTGCGTATCAATCACAAAACGACTTGGTATATCAGACAGCTTTCCGATCATCACTAATGATGAGTTACGGCGCATTTCAGATAGCCCTCGATTATGAAAGTGCAAGATCATTCAAAAAGACCATTAAATATGATCTTATCACGGATGCAACAATGTGCGCGTGGGATGCGACTGCTGTTAAACCCCATAAAGGCGATGGCAACTATTGTTCTAGGCGTTACATCTATACCCGGGATGAGTTCTTTGCCACTTATCCTTATGTGACTAATCCCGTTAGTTACGTCGATCCGTATATGTTGCTTGATCTTCAATGGACAACTCGTGATACAATAACTGTGTGTGATCGTTTCAAGAAAGAATGGTTCCCGCTAACAATTCATGCTCTGTCCAACGGAATGGTTGTGACAGAGGATGAGTGGAAAGAGGCTCAAGAAACCTTCCATTATCAGAGAAAAATAACGGAAGGCTCAATCGTTGCCAAGATCATAGAAAATGGCATCCCTAAGATTGTCAATACTCGGCTTACCCAAGACTATCGCATCATGCACTATCGGCTTATTCGTGATCAGATCATTGATTTCAGTGAATGGCCATCGAGACAACTTCCTATTGTGTTTGTTGATGGTGATAGTTACTGGATCGAAGGGCGTCAATACACTCGTTCATTTATTCATGAAGCACGGGACGCTCAAAAGCTGTTGAACTATTCACGGTCTGAGACGGCAGCGGAATTAAAGAACCGTAGGCGTGAGCAATGGATTGGCACGCCGGATAACATCGCAGGTTATGAGCAGGATTGGCGTAACCCTGAATTACAAGTGGCTATGTTGCGAGCGCGGCCTGACCCGAAAACTGGTCATTTACCGCAGAAAATGCCAGCATGGGAAGTAAGTCAAGGATTGTTTATGACATCCCAAGCGGCAACCCAAGACATCAAAGAGATTCTAGGGTTCAGTGAGTCAGACGCATTACAAGGCCGTGACATATCCGGCAAAGCCAGACGTGAACGCAAGATGGAAGGCTCCATGTCTGCGTATGTGTACTTTGATAACCTAAATCAAGCACTTGAGCAGGGAGGACGAATTGTTAATGACTTGCTGCCATACGTGATAGGCGATGAAGAGCGGCACATGATCATCACAAAAGCTGATAAGAAAACACAATCTATTATCCTGAACAAGCAAGAAAAGGACGGTTCCGTATCTAACCAATTAGATAAAGGCGAATTCGATGTTGAGATAAGTACTGGGCCATCATTCGCAGTGCAGAAAGAGATCGCACTAGAATTCTTGGCAGAAACCCTGCAAGCATTCCCGCAAGCATTCCCGTTGATCGCTGATCTATGGAGTAAGAATTTAGATGTTCAATTTATGCCCCAAATCTCTGAACGGTTCAAATCATTAGTGCCGCCGGAGATCATTGCTAAAGAGGAAGGCACTGAACCACCACCACCGAAGGCCGATCCGCAACAGCAAATGATGGAGGCTGAAATGCAAGAGAAACAGGCAGAAATTCAAGCCAAGATGAAAAAGCTTGAGCTTGATGAGCAACGCTTACAGATTGAGAAAGCCGAGTTAATGCTGAAAGCTCATAAAATCCAATCCGATGCCCAATTAAATGTGTTTGACCATAAAGCCAATATCGAAAAATCCCGCATTACACACGATCTTGACCATAAAAAAGCTGATCATGACTTTACCCATAAAATAACTGGCATACTGGCTGATCTGCATAAACATCATTCACCGCAAGAAAAACATCCCAAATAGCCCCTACCTGTGGGGGCTATTTTTGTTCAATTATAGGTATATCATAATTCCATACGACATAGGATTGTGTCGGGGCGATACGAACCGCCTCACGTTCGGGGCTTTGATGCCAGTGGAGTTGATAACATGGAAAGTTCTCAGGAAATGCCGATGGATGGCAATGCCGAACAGGTCATGGATAGTTTGGGCGAACCCAAGGAAGCTAGTGAGGAAGTCAGTAATGATGAATCACAGCAAGGGGGCGAAAGTACCGATCCTCTTTATGTTCAGAAACGTCTGAAACAACAAAAGAGGGCTCACGAGAGGGAAATTCGTGAATTACATGCAAAGATTGATTCTTTGAGTAATGGGAACCAAGCAGCAAGAGCTGAGCAGGCAAACTATGAAAGCGGGCAACCGTCTGACGTAGATGAGCAAATCCACAAAGCGGTAAGCTATGCGCTTCGGGCCAAGGATGACGAAGAGCGCAGAGCGAAAGAGGCACAGTCGCACGCGCATGTTCAGAAGCAATACGGGGAGCTTAATAAGCACCTTGACAATGTTGCTGATAAATATGACGACTTTGATGAAGTGGTAAGGGGACATGATACGCCCTTCACACCTCATATGAGAGATGCGGCACTCATGCTAGACCTTGATCATAAAAATCCGGGTTCAGCGGGAGAGGTGCTATACCAGATAGGCAAAAACCGTGAAGAGCTTGAACGAATATCAAAACTCCACCCTTTAGACCAAGCGCGAGAGATGGTTAAACTGTCGAAAGCATTGATCAAGGGCGGTGAATCAAAAGCCAGCAATAACGCTGTCAAGCCGCTAGGCCAGATCAAGAACACTCCAGTTACCAATTCTCAAGCGGTCAATGAAAAGACGCCGATAGGCTCAATTCGGCAACGCATGAAATCGGGCAACTGGAAGTAATGGGGAAAGGGTTTCCCCTGCTAGTTGCCTAGTAACCAAGGATGGGACTGGCAATGCCTAATCAATTTATTACGACTCAACTCGTTTCAAATACCGCGCTCGCAATGTTTGCAAACAACGCACCTTTTGTGATGACCGCATCTCGCATTTATCAGGATGACTTCCAGAGTTCCGGTTATAAGATCGGCGACACCTTACAGGTTCGCAGACAAAATAACTTTGTTGTTGGGGACGGTTCAACTGCTGTGCCTCAAGATATTATCGAAACGGTTGAAACAATCACCGTTGCCCATCAATACCATGCGCTAATTGCGTACACAGTACAGGATTTATCCTTACGCATCGAAGATTTCAGCCGCATGTTTATCCAGCCTGCGATTCAAAACATCGTAACGCAAATGGAACGTGATATTTGTTCAGCAGCCGAACAAACGTTGAATTTCTTCACGGGTACTGCTGGCACACCGATCAATTCATTCCAGACGGTTGACCTTGCTGGTGCTAAATTGCTTGAGCAGGGTGTCAATATCGCATCGGACGCCTATCTTGCAATGACTGTGCGCGATGGTTCAGCATTGAAATCAGCATTGCTCAATAACTTCACTCCAGTATTCAACGAAGATATCGTTAGACAATCAGCGATTGGCCACTTGTCATACTTTGACATCTTCCAATCCCAAAACATTGTCAAGCACGTTGCAGGTGCAGGCCCATTACTACACTCAGGCGATACATTGACTGTGAATGGTGCGGTTGCAAGTGGCAACACGATCGTGTTAGCTGGTGCAAACGGTGGTGGTGCAGCGGTCACCAACTACTTCTTGCCCGGTGACTTGATCAGCATTGCTGGCGTCCATAGCGTTAACCCATTGTCACGCGCATCGACTGGCCAGAATATGCAGTTTGTGATCACTCAAGCAGCAAACTCAGCCATTGGTGGTGCGATCACTATTACTGTTAGCCCCTCAATCATAAGCTCTAGTGCGAGCCCATTACAGAATGTTGATGGCCCGATACCTGACACATCTGCTGTGACTGTTGTGCCTAGCTACAATGTCAATGTGGCTTATCCATCACGCGCACTCGATATCGTCTGCCCGCCTCTCTACAAACTTCAAGTGCCATATTCTAGTATCGCAATCGATCCTGAAACTGGCCTCTCACTTGCAGTCACACAGACTGGCGACATTCTTGGGTATCAAAACTTCATGCGTCTTGACATCCTGTGTGGATTCTCATGGCATCAACAATACGCAGTGAAATTGTTATCCTAGTAATTAATTTAAGAAGGGGAATGAAATGAAATCACGATACGACAACAACCCGGGAAAAGACGCAGCAATAGCAGGCGTCCGTCACTCACGCCTTGAATCTGAACATAGCGCAAAGGATGCGTTTGTTAAAAAGCATCAGGCAGAATCAGCACGCATGGCGGGCAGATCGCCCAAATTGGAAGCTAAAGACATGATGTTTAATGCCCAAATGATGAATGATGGCGCACATGCTCAACGCCTTGCGGTCGAGTTGACGCGCGGCCTTGATAAAGTTGCATTCCCCGTTGATGGTGAAGGCAACGACTCCTAGTGTCGATGTTTTAATGAAAAATCGACATATCGAAAAGATATGTCGATTCATTCGACAGAGGGGGCAATGGAATGCCGCAAGTTGTCCGAACGACAAATGATGTCATCGTTAATTCTCTATATCTGATTGGTGAATTGGGTGTAGGCGAGGTACCCGATGGCTTTATGCTATCGACAGGTCTTGATCTTCTCAATGAAGTGCTGGATAAGTGTGCATCCGATTCGATATACATTCCCTATCTGACCACATTGCAAAGTCAATTTGTAGTCGGTCAAGATACCTATTCAATATCCGATATGATTTTAGGTACGAATATAGTTGCAGACCGTATCGTTGATCTAACTTTTGCAAATTATGTGGTGCCGGGCGTTGGTGTTAATCAAAACTCAAACGCTATCACATTTTCATACACCGCAAATCTCGCATCAAATACTCTGACACTCGCTAGCAACACAACAGCCTTTCCAACTGGAACACCTGTTGTTCTTTCAACCTTTGGGATGATTCCGCAACCTCTCGTCCCGGGTGTTACCTATTACGCCATTTTCATAAGCCCTAACACTATCCAGCTTGCCTTGAGCAATATGAATGCGCTGAATAATGTTCCCATCCAGTTACAGACGGATGGTGTGCCAATCAATAATGTAACGACCTATCAAGGACTCAATTCAGGTGTTGCAACTGCTCTTGTTTATCCTCTGCGTATCATAAACAAAGCGACTTATTGGGGTGTCGTTCGACAAACTAATTTACTAGCGCGTCCGGGATTCATCTTCCTGAACAAACAAAACAACGAATCGTTTATCACGGTTTACCCTGTGCCAGACCAACCATATCCATACCAGATACAGGTTAAATCCATGATTAATGAGCTTGCTGCTCAAGATACATTGGGCGAGTTGCCCCCTAACTATTATGGATTCTTGAAACGTGCTGTAGCGCGAGGATTCTTGGCTTACTACCCATCGGCCAACTGGCCGCAGCAACAGGAAGACGAATACAACGATTACTACGAAGCATTGAAGAATACGAATGAGACAGATTTAACAATCAGGCCGTCTGTCGTCCTAACGGCACCCGAGCCTTTCTACTGGCCAAATATTTTGAGTTATTAACAGTGACCCCTGTTGTCGATTATGATTTTATCGGAAGTTACAATAACCAACGTGTGAGCAGTATCGACTCTGAGCGCACCGTTAACCTATTCGAATACATCGATCCATTAGGCAAGAAACCTAAATCCCTTATCAATACATCTGGCTTGATCAATACACAGTACTTTTTTCCCGGTGCATCTGGTGGCTTTCGTGGGCAGTTTGTATTTAATAATATTGAATACGATGTTATTGGTAATGCGGTATTTAGCCGAACGCCTGTGGGCGCAATTGCATTCTTGGGGAACCTTACGACATCAAGTGGATATGTCGGGATTGATGGCAATACCTTTCAAATCATCTTTGTAGACGGTGCGCATGGTTACATATGGGATACAAGCGGGATGTTGGCATTCACTATGATCACCGATGCCGCATTTCCAACTGTTCCGCTTGATGTCTGCTATCTGGATGGGTTCTTTGCAGTGATTCAGGGTGGCACGAATACTTTTGAACTATCCTTATTCAATCAAGGATTAGTTTGGGGACCTGCGCAAAATACATTTACAGCCGATGATACGATAGGCAATAACTGGTTAATCATAGGGACTAGCCAGATAAGCGGTGCCGCTGGTACGCAGAATTTTCAGACGGGTGTGCCATTCAGCCTAACAACTACTGGGTCACTTCCAAGCCCATTAGTTTCGAGTACCACCTATTACGCTATCTTTGTAGACTCAACACACATTCGCGTAGCTACGAGCTATGCGAACGCCATAGCGGGCATTGCGATCACGCTAACGACGAATGGTACGCCCACAAATACGATTATAGGCGATGGTCAACTGCAACAGGGTCAGGTCACATCGCATCCCGGTACATTGGTCGCCTGTCGCACGCTACATAGACGTATTTTCTTTTTTAGCCAGTTCTTTACGGAAGTTTGGGAAAATGCAGGTATCGGAACGAATTTACCTTTCAGGCGCAATAACTCAGTACTCATGGAGTTCGGCACGCCTGCGATTGGGAGCATTGCGGTAGGTGAGGATAGAATGTTTTTCCTCTCGCAAACAAGAGACGGGCAAGGTTCCGTGATGATGGTCGCTGGCACCGAATCAATTCCCGTGAGTAACAGGGCATTGGATTTCCAGCTTGCCCAATATGCGGCAGCGCAACAAGTAGCGGATTGCCGGGGCTTCATGGTGAAAGAAAATGGCCTTATTTTCTATCGCATGAATTTTACGCTTGCCAATCACACCTTTGTTTATGACTTAACACTCTCAGATCCGACTAGAGAAGAGGGCAAATTGTGGCATGAAGAAGAGGTACTAAATGGCAATCGCCATATAGCGCAAACTCATTCATATATCAATGGTATCAATTATGTAGGACATTATGCTCTGCCGATACTTTACATATTGGATAGCCAGACCTATAGCAACGATGGCCAGTCAATCCAGCGTATGCGCATTGGCAAGCCTGTTTGTCCCCCGGGATATCAACGACTACGCATTGACCGATGGCAAATCGATTTATTGCAAGGGAATATAGCCGATCTTGGGGAGCCCACTGAAATTGAGCTAGATCTGGGGACTGAAAACAATCTGCTGATAACGACAGAGACAGGTATAAACATCGAGCTCGAACAACAGGGTTTTGTTCGAACGGGTGAGATAGTACCGACTATTTACTTTTCCATCTCTAAAGATGGGGGCCAGACATACGGTTTTCAACTGGTTCAGGCAATGGGGTCAATAGGCCATCGGACATTCAGGAATGTATATCGAAAACTTGGAACGACTGTGCGCGGTCAGGCATTCGTGCCAAAGATTCAAATTTATGACCAGATACCAGTCGTTATTTTAGGGACAGCTTGGGGCATGGCAGTACTCCCACAGTAGCAATAGGATATGTATGGCAAATGATTTTGACCAATTTCCAATTGATGACCCCATCATAAAAGATGGGACTAATGAAATGTCACCAATCTGGCGTACATTCATGGGAACATTTTTCCAGAGTTTAATAGGCTATCTAACACAAAATGGCGTAATAGTGCCGAACCTTACGCAAACACAGGTCAATGCGATTAACGCTCCGCAAATTGGGCAAATGGTCTATAATACAACTACCCAAGCACCACAGATTTATCAAAATGGGGCTTGGAAGACGTTTACTACATCTTAAGGATGAGATGTTATGGCAGATTTCGGATCAAGTTTAGGTCAATTTTTAGGTGGTGCATTCGGTGATTCCGGCAAGCCTTATGAAAAGGCAATGGATCAGTACAGGAATGCGTTAGGGCCTGCGCAAGGTTATCAGAATCCATTTTATAATGCGGGTAAGGGTGCTATAGGGCCATACCAAGACTGGCTTGGCAGTATGAAAGACCCTAGCCAATTTATCAATTCTTTAATGAGCCATTACCAAGAATCCCCTTTTGCGCGTTTCCAGCAACAGCAAGGTGTGCGAGCAGCTCAAAATCTCGGTAGCGCATCTGGTTTGACAGGATCAAGCGCACTCTCTCAACAGGCTCAACAAAATGCACAGAATATAAGCTCCCAAGATATGCAGACTTGGCTCGCTAATGTATTAGGAATCAATACGCAATATGGGGCTGGACAAGCAGGATTGATGAGCGGTGGCCGACATGCAGGCGATATCCTTTCGCAATTAATGAACCAGTTCGGTCAAAATATGGCACATGCTGCTTATGGAAAACAAGCAGGCAAAAATCAAGATCGCAGTAATATGATAGGCGGTGCAACAGGTATGCTAAAGAATGGCTTTTTTGGTGGTGGCGGCGGTGGTAACGGCTTCTTTGGCGGTGGTAGGGGCGGTGGTGGGGATGAGTTTTTTGATTATTGATTAAGGAGTTTTTATGGCATTGCCATTACCTAGAGTTGTTGCGGATGTCGGACCCGGTGGGGGCGTAGTAACAGGAATGCAAGGTGCGAACGCACTTACCAAGGGCAATCTTGAAAATCAATATTATGGCCCACAGGCTAATGCACAAATAGCATCTCAAACTACTTATGCTCGTTACTTGCCAGCGCAAATTCTAGGACAAGTTTTATCTAATCCGCTTACATGGTCGCAAATGGATAAAGCATCATTAGCTAACTTAGTAAAACAGTATGCGAATGCTGTTTCCAATCCTCCCTCTATTCAATCATTGGGTGGTGTTCCGCAAGGTACCGGTAATGGTTTATTAGGAATGATTATTAATAAAATCGGACGTACTTTCCAAGGTGATAATCAACCCAATAATCAAACAAACAATCAACCCTCTAATGCTCTTTTATCACCCGGACAAGGGAATGCCGGACAACCTCAAGGTGATAATTCAGGACGTGAGTTTGGGGAAAATAATAGAGCAACTGATCAGGAGGTACAGGACAAAATAGATCAATTAAATAAAGGGTCAGCGGCTCGC
>QGNH01001563.1_pt1 | contig 17103 bp, 30 predicted proteins | sample 1735481 | NCBI WGS metagenome assembly QGNH01 (sample SAMN09239004, study PRJNA386568) | Viral metagenome, whole genome shotgun sequencing project.
CCCGTGTGTAAAAGCAATAATTCCCCAGATGATTGAACGCGGTCTCGAAGCGGCGAAGGGCCTCTTACCCCGATAGGGCCTCGATGGCGCGGCGCAGGTAGTCCGGGGTGTGCTTGGCATAGACCCGCTCGGTGATACGGGAGTCGCCGTGGCCCAGGAGGCGCGATATCTCGGCGATCGGCACGCCCTTCATCGCCATCCAGGTTGCCGCCGTGTGGCGCAAGACGTGCGGCGTCACGCCGGGGAGGTTGGCCCGCCGCGCCGCGGCACGCGTTCCGGTCTTGACGCTGGCGACAGGTTTTCCCGCGTGCTCGATCACGTGTTGGCACGTCGCCGCTGCGCGCGCTTCGGCCAGGACCGGCAGCAGACTGGCGGCGATCGGAACGACCGCCCTTCCTTTTCCGCCCGGCGCATGCCCCAGGTCGATAAGGCCGGCTTCGAGGTTCACCTGGTCCCAGGTCAGCTCAAGTACCGCCGCGGCGCGCGCCGCCGTATAGAGGCAGGTCGCGAGGAACGTTTTGACGTGCTGCGCCTGGGCCGATGCCAGCAGCCGATCGGCTTCCTCCCGCGTCAGCCAGCGGTCCCGCGGCGCGGGCTGCCGGGGCGCCTCGATGTGCGGCACATTGGCGATCCACCGTTCCGCCTGCGCCCATCGCAGCGCCGCCCGCAGCGTTACAAGCTCGCGGATCACCGTGCCGTCTTTGATCGGCTTCTTCCGCCGCGCGGTTGCGGGGCCAACCATGTGCCCTTCGGCACGGCGCTGTTTGAGATAGAACCGCGACCGCTCCTTTGTCAGGTGGTCCGGTTGGAGATCTCCCAAATGCCGGCGCAGCGGCTTCGCCACGTTCTCCAGCGCGCCATATCCCCGCACGACCGGTTTGCGGTCGGCGAGGTAGCCTTCAAGGATCATCGAGACGGTCGGTTGCTCCGGCGGTTCCGGCGTGGAGCGCCCGGCCTCGAACTGCTTTAGGAATCGCTCCGCCGCGCGGCGCTCTGTCTGCCCCGTTGAAATGCGTTGCCACGCGCCGTTTTCCCACCAGCGGACATAGAAACGATCTCCGCGGAGGATGAGCCGGTAGTTTGGGGTTTCGAGCCGGGGGCGTGCCATTGCCGGGCCTCGTATGCTTCTTTGTCGGCCTGCCTGATGCGGATCAGATTGCCGATCCGAAGGTGGCCCAACCCGCCGCGCGCGCAAAGATCGTAGATGTGGCTCGTCGAGACGCCCCATGCGGCGGCGAGTTGCGCGACGGAATACGCCAGCGGGCCATTGTCAGTCATCGCCCGCCACCTCGCGGACCGCGACGATCTGGGGATCGTTGTCGATGATGGTCTCGACCGGATGGCGTCCGTAGCCGTGGCCGTCGGGTTCCCATTTCAGCAGCGGCACGATGGGCATCTCGCCGCGGAGCACCGTGGCGGCGATGGCGCGGGCGGCCTCCTCGGTGGCCGGGCCGCCGAAGATCAGCGTCTTTCTGACGCGGAGTTCGATGTCGATTTCCCAGGTTGTCATCACGCGGCCTCCCGCATGGCGTTGAAGGCCCCGCGTGCCGTGGCCTGGGCCAGCATGGCGTCGCGGATGTCGCAGAACTCGGTCAGGGCGCTGCGGAGTTTCGCGATGTAGGGTTCGTCGCGAGCGGTGCGGATCAGCACCGGCGGCAGCGTCGGGTGGAACGCGTAGAGGTCCACCCAGTCCAGTTCGGCAATCAGCAACTGGCCCTGCACCTGCGGGCGGTACTCCTCACTCACGCCGTCGATCAGATAGCCCATGTGGGTCTGCGGCGCGGTGCATTTGATCTCCAGGCCGCCGGCCGCGCCTTCGATCAGGCGGTCGGGGCTGCATCCCCAGCGCCCGTCATCGCTGGTGATGAAGCCGGCCGGGGCGGTTTCGCGGTCGGTGGTGAACTCGTAGAGCCGCACCGCCTGGGGTTCCAGCAGCTTGCCGCGCGCCACCCATTGCAGGCTGTCGATGGCGCTGTCCAGCGGCTCGCCCAGCAGGGTCTCGGCGACCAGTTCCTGGGCGTATTTGCGGGCCTGTTTCGACAGATCGCCCTTGGCCGGGGTGATGATGCGGTGGAACTGTGAGGCGGTGGGGATGCCAAGGCGGGCGGCGAGCCATTCGCTGGTGCCCTGTTCGACGTGGTGGCGGATCATGCGGCTTCTCCCTGGCGGCGGGTGAGTTGGGTGCGTTTGGCGATCAGTGCGTTTTTCAGCCGGTGGAACTCGCCGGCCGGGGCCTCGGCGATGACGGTCAGGCCGGGGCACATCACATCGAGGAAGCGGCTTTCCAGCGTGTGGGTCTCGCGCATCAGTCCTTTGAGGTCCATGCACTGGGCGTGGGTGAGCCGGTATGATGCGGCCGGGGGCGGGGGCGGGTTGCCGTCGGTATCCTCATTGGTCAGCACGACGTGGAAAATCATGCCGGTGAGGTAGCGCCGCAGATAGCTGACGGCGGAGCCGAGACCGTGCAGCGGGGTCTTGTTGGCCTTGCCCAGCGGTCCGATGGTGTCGAGCGCCGATTCAAGCTGGTAGGTGCGGGAGTGGCCGGCCTCGTGCGACACCTCGCAGACGATGCGGATGCCGGCGTGTTCGATCGGTTCGGAGTTGAACGACAGGCAGAAGCCGTGCCGTGTGTAGATCGGGCGAATGGCGGCGTCGATCGCATCGAGGCTGGCGTAGCGGCTGTTGGTCTGGCTGTTCCTTGCGTCTCGGACGACGGGCGTCATTTCGGCCTGGGCGGCGGACATTGCGCGGTTGAAGCGCAGTTTCGCGTCATCGGCGACGATCTGGCGCTGCATGCGCAGCAGGGCCTCGAGCTTGTCGGCGTTGATCTTCGGGTTGGTCATGGCGCGGGCGACGAAGTTCAGCAGCGAGTCGGACACCGCCGGTTCGGCGGCGGCTTCGACGGTGACGGGGGCGATCTGGTTCATCACGCAGCTTCCTGGTGTTCGTCGTTGGTGTTGGCGGCGGGGGGTTCGATCTCGATATCGGCGAGGGCGGCGTCGAGCAGGTGGATGCGGGCCTGTCGGATGTTCCATCCGGGGCTGGCCCAATCGGGGGCGCCGGCCGGGATGGCGGCGAGCGCGCCGTCGAGGTGGTCGAGGATCGCGCGCACGGCGTGGCGGTTGAGCAAAGCGGGCATTACGCGGCCTGCCCGGTGAAGTTGTCGTTCGCGCCGGCGGCGGGGTCGGCGTAATCGTCGAGCATCGACTGCACCTGCCAGGCGATGGCGGCGTCGGGGGCGTTGCCGAGGCGGGTTTGCGCGGCACCTGGCTGGTAGCCGAGGGCGAGGATGGCGAGCAGATGGGCGCGCATGCCGGCGGGCATTTTCGGTGCGGCGGGTGCGGCGGGTTCGGTTGCCTCGGCGCGGGCGGCCATCGCGGCCCACTGGGCGCTGAGGCTGGCGTGCCATTGGTAGTCGTTCATGGGGGGCTCCATCGGGTGGCGATGGGGGTGTGGTAAACAAAACGTGGACTTCAGTCAAGGAGAAAGTCCACAATTCGATTACTATTTTCTATCCGCCTCTCTGCCAATCTCCGGCCATGAGCGCGGTTCCGTTTGACACGTTGAAGCTGGCCGAGCGTTTGGAGGCTGGTGGGTTCACGCCGGAGCAGGCGCGGACCGCTGCATCGGCGCTTGCGGAGGCGGCAAGCGGCGCCGAGCTTGTGACCAAGACCTATCTGGATGATCGTTTGCTGGTTCTGGAGCAGCGCCTGACGATCCGGCTTGGCGGGATGCTGGTCGTGCTGGCCGGGGTGCTGCTGGCGGCGATTCGCTATCTGGCGGTGCACTGACAGGGGCCGGGCAGGCGACGGAGCGGCGGGGGGTTTGTGGTATGGTGCGGGCCATGAACGATCCCGCCCCGATCAATGAGTACCTGGACTTCCTCGGCTTTTCCCCGCGCGTTCGAGCTGCCGTGTCGGGTGTTCAAGCACTTCGTTCATCCCGTCCAGGAAGTTATCCGATACAGGCTGCGCGACGGTTTGGGCGATGGCTGCTTCCTTGGCCAGTGCGTCCGGTTGGGGATGGGCCACGGCGAGGGCCAGCGCGAACGCCTTGAGCGCGTGGACCTGACCCTGAATGAGTTCCAGCAGGTCCAGATCGCCATTCGGATTGACGGGTTCGCTCGTCATCGTGGTCCTGGGATCGGCATGTCACCGTCGCGCCCTGGCGGGCACCACGCAGGCGACGGAGCGGCGGGGGGTGGGCTGCGGCTTGGTGGGGGGGTCGGGGGTGGCGGCGGGGGGCACCATCACCTTGACCATGGTCAGGAGCGCCCGACGCTGCTCATCGGTCATGGCGTCGTAGGCAGCCAGCAGTTCGGCCCGCGACGGGTCGGAGGAAATGCTCGGAGAACCGGTGATCAGTTCCTCCCAGCTTATCCCGAGATGCGGTGCCAGCCGCTTGGCCCATTCAACCGTGAGCTTTCTGTGGCCCCTCCGTAGGTTGAAGATCTGCTGTTTGCTGATTCCTAGCGCGCCTGCCAGCGCCGGGTCTGTGAGACCGCGCGCGCGCATGAAGCTCGAGAGTTGATTGGGATACGGCCCATCTGTCATCGGCACCCGGACCGTAAACGGTTTGATTACTGGCGTCGGCCAAGGTTCTGTTGACTAACAGTCTACATTATGTTTACTGTCTTGCTATGAAGCTAGACGCCTACCTACGCGAACACGGTTTGACCTCGGTTGAGTTCGCCGAACGCGCCGGACTCGGCCAGAAGCAAACGGTGCACCAATACCGTCACGGGCTGCGTTTTCCGACTCCTGCGGCCCTCCGCCGGATTCGCGACGCCACAAACGGCGCGGTCACGGCGGATGATTTCGTGGATCAGCACGTCGGTGCATCGCCCCCGACCCCAACCCCGACACCCACCCCAACCCCCACCCCCGCGCCCGCCCCCGAGTCGCGTCCTCCGGTGCGTCGACGTCGTCGTTCGAAGGCGGAGGGGGTGTGATGGCAGTGCTGGGTTCGCTCCTCGCGCCGCCTTCGCAAGCGCGGGCCGCTATCGGGTCGGGCAGTGCTGTGATGGGGATGGCGCGGGGTCCGCCGTGGGCGGGGACTTTACCAGCCGGGATTCCCGCCCCGGCTGGTAAGGCGCTTCGGAAAAATGCCAATTCCGGAGCCGTACAGTAGTTGCAAGTCAAAGCCACTAACCGTGTAGTAGAAATGCCCCACCCCACCGGAAAAGTCAAGCCAGCTACTCAGGATTTTTCATCAACCAAGGGTGAGGGGCGCCCCTGGTTCCGAGTCCGTTCGCGTGCGAATCGGGGTGTTTTGCGGCTTATGGTTGTCCGTCACAATAATACGCAATCCATTTTCGAGATTATGACGGTCTTATGGCAGTACAGTTGCAAGCCTGCGGGTCTGCAACCGGGTGCGGGCGTGCGGGCGCCGCTGCCACCATGAGCGATCAGCAGATCAACAGGCGACTGCTGGTTTGGCATTCTGAGATGGGGCAGCAGCAGTTCCCCGCGTTGCGGCGGCCGAAAAACTGGGCGCGCCCGCATCATCTTCGGGTCGCGCGGGTCCACGGCGACCCGACCGTGCTCTCGGGAGGGCTGTCTGGTCCGTCCATGCCGACCCAAAGCCGCGGTTTGCCGTCGCTGCTGTCGCGCCTCGATGTGGAGGAGCTGATCGAGGCCAGCCTGGCAAACGGGTGGACCGAGTCAGAGGACGGCGACGCATGAGCGGCGCGCCCCCGCCCGCGTCGGCCAAGGAAGCGCGCGCCGCAGCGCTGGAGGCGCACAACAAGGCGGCCCGCCAAGCACTGATGGCGCGTCCCGCGAAGAACACCGACGCTGACCTGGCGCAGAACCACGCCGAGGCGGTGGTGGCGGCGAGGCATGCGGCGCCGCCGGCCGTGCGCTCGCTGGGCGCCAAGCTGCCGCGGGCGGCCCGTGTGGCACTCGACCCGCGGGACCGGGTGTTCAACCCGAAAATCCTCGAGGCCGACGTCAAGCGGTTCGACGGCCGTCCCTTGGTGTTAAGGCCCTGGAGCGACGCGGTTGACGCATGCCTGCGCGAGCATCGGCAGGTGGGTGACGTGCTGGCGACCGGCATCAAGTTGGTGGCGCAGGTGATCGGGTGGGGTGCCAGGGCGACCCAAAAGGTTGAGAAGACGTTCAAGCAAATTGCCGAGCAGGCGCATTGCTGCGTCGAAACCGCCCGCAAGGCGGTGCGCTGGCTGGAGGCGCACAACCTGCTCGACACGTTCAACGTGCTCCGGCGCGTGAACAAGGCGCTGGAGCGCGGGCCGAACCTGTATCTGCCGGTGGTGCCGCCCGATGCTCCTGCGCCGGCCGTCGCGGCTGATCCGGCGGTCGCGGCTGATCCGGCGGTCGCGGCTGACCCGGCGGTCGCGGCTGACCCGGCGGCGGCGAAGCTCTCGACGCTCGCACGCGCCGAAGCCAGGCTGCAACGCTGGGCGGCGCGGTTTGGCCTGGTGCCGCGGGCCTGGGGGCTGAACGCCACGCCGATCGGCACCAAAAGCAGCCTGCGTCGGGAGCGCGACGACCCCGAGCCCGCCTGAGTGGCACCAGGTATGGTCTGAACGCCCGCCCCGCGCGGGCGCTGCCGTTTGTGCGGCCCTGAAGCGACAGGACGACGAGCAGGCGTTCATCGATATTTTCGATCAAACAACCTCGGTTCAATCGAATTTCTGATCAGGAATAGCAGGTGTTTTGCAACGAACCGGCTGCGGCGGGGGTCGTCCGGGGGCTGAATCGCGGCTTTGGCAGGGCTGATGCCAAGTCCTGGTATTTGGCAGTACGAAGCTGATACCAAGTCTTGGCATCAGCCCTGAGAGCTGATGCCAAGAAATGGCAAACATCAGGCAAGGAAGAAGAAAGAAGAAAGAAAGAGAGCGGAGCGCGCTTTCGCGCGCGGCCTCGGATGTGCCAGTAAGGGGGCCTGCGGCCCCCCTACGCTCCGCTGCGCTGCGCTGACCCCCCGCTGTCAAGAAAGGCCGCTCACGAGGGGAGCGGCGGGGCCGCCGGTGGGTCGGGGGCCGCCGGACGGAACGGATGGAACGAGTTCAGGTTGCGGAGCCGACGGATGCGATCAACCAGCCAGCGCCGGAGCCGATCGAGCTTGGGACGGCGGTGCGGGTGTCGCTGAGTGGCGGCTGGGCGGTGACGGGGATGACGGAGGAAGGCGTGGTGATCGAGATCGTGCCGCCAGGCGGCTGGCCGCGGTCGAACCGGGTGCGACCGGCGCGTTGCACGCGGTCCTCGGTGGCGCGCTACGTCGTGCAATGCTGGAGCTGCAGGGTGCTGCGAAGGGCGGCGGAGATGGTGGTGGTGTGCCGGTGATCCGCGCCTGGTGGACCGGGCGGGTGCTGCGCCGGCGCGAGGATGCGGTCGGGATCCGGGTGGCGATCGTCGAGTTCAACCCAGCCGACCCGGCCGACCTGTCCATGCTGTACAGCGACGCCGCGGCGTGCCAGTTGGTGCCGGTGCTGCGCGCGATGCTGGCGCGGCTGGAAAGCGGGGCGCTGCGAATGCCGGTCGATGGCAGGTTCCGCTGGGAGGACGTCGATGTCGATCCCTGAGCCGCGCGGGATGCCGGGCTACTGGATGAACGAGGTCTCCGGCGTGCTGCGCCCGGCGGTGCGCGCCTATCTGCTGGGCGGTCCGCTGAGCGGGGAGCAGATCGCCACGCTGCGGGCGTATCTGAGGCAGTGGATTGGGGGGCACGGGACCAGCCCGGTGTGGTTTGTCGGGCCTGAAGTGGCGGCGCTGCGCGCGTCGATCGACGGGCTGACCACGCGGCGGGCCATCGCGGCGTGGCTGGAGCGGGCGGTGGACGCCGGGATCGATCCGTTGTGAGGATGCTGGCGTGACCGGGCTGAAGATCGAGAAGCTGTATGCCTGGGTGGCCGAGGAACCGGACGGCGGCGAGGGCATCGTGGCCGGGATGCTGCCGGGGATGCCGGGCCTGACGCCGCTGATCGGGGCGGACCGGTTGCGGATCGAGAGCTTCCGCGGCTTTGCCGAGGCGGTCAGGCGCAGCACCGGCTACCCGGTCCGGCTGAAGGCGTTCACCGGCGGCGTCACGATCGACGAGCTCGCGTGAGGGGGTGCCGTTGCGTCCGAATGCACGGTTCAACTGGATGCAGGTTTCGTGGGGCGCTCCGGACCAAATCCGGACGGAAACGTGCAGCTATTGCGACGCGCCGATCGACGATGAATCAGTGCCGCTGATCATCTGGCGCGCCGATGGCTGGGTTGGAGAGTTCTGCGAAGAATGCCAGCGCCAGTGGTGGGGAATGCAGTCGTTCCGCGTCGTGCTGGCGGCACACGAGTCCGAGGATGAGCCGGAGCCGCAGGCGCTTCCGGCGTGCATGCGCCATCCCGGAAAGTTATGTCCTGGCGAGTGCCAGTACTTGCTCAGCGCCGGCGAGTGCATCCACGACGCGGGTCCGGCGTGAGATCAGCCGGCGGCGTCACGATCGACGAACTCGATTAACCCATCGCTCACGGTTTCGTGAGATGGTGCCCGGATGGGCTGGGCAAGGGTGAGCAGAGTGCGGCATGAGCGGGTGACCGCGGCGGCGGTCGAACAGCGTCTGGCGGAAGCGGGGCGGGTGCTGCTGGCGCTGCCGCATGCGGGGTGCTTTCCGAGCGGGTTCCGCACGCTGTGGCCGGCCTGCGACGGCGATGTGGCTCCGGCGCGGCGTTTCGTGCCGTCGGCGGCGGACATCAGTGCGATGGATGAGGCATACCGGTGGGTCGGTCTGATTGATGACGTGGATGAGCGGCGGCTGGTGCTGATGCGCTCGCTGGTGCGGATCGGGCCGGACGGGGCGCCGCGGCCGGTCTGGAGTTGGCGCCGGCTGCAACGCAGCACGGGGCGGCATCCGAGGACGCTGCGGGTGATCTGGGGGCGGGGGATAGACCGGATCGTGCGCGGGCTGAACCGGCGGGCGAGCGAGTCTGCGCGGGAGGCGGAGCGGCGGACGGAGCGCGCGTGCCAGGCCGAGTGGCCGGAATGGCGGGGAGGAAACCGCGGGAAAGTGGCGGATGAGGCCGGGATCGGGTTACATCTGTGGCCGGTCGGCGGAATGTGGGACCAATTTCCCCGGAAGTCTGCTATATTGGCGGCATTCTAGGATTTTTCGGGCCTTGTGCGGCAAGAGCTGGCCGCTGTTTCCGCCCGGCCAAATATAAATCACGAAAATTGACGGACTTTAATGATCTGCCGGACCGCGGTCCGGCGGGGTGCTTTGGCGTGCCGGGGCGGGTTTTGGCATTTCGGCCCCGGCTTTGACGGCGGCGCCGGCGCGCTTTGGGCAGCGGCGCGCCGGTGGTGCCCGGATGATCTGTTCCAACCTAGGCAACGTCCCTTCGCGGATGAAACAGCGATAAGATGCCGCGTCCTTGGGCCAGGATGGCCACCGGCGGCCCGTCGGACGCGCGGCTGTTCGTCTGCTACTACCGGGTCTCGACCGACAAGCAGGGCCGCAGCGGGCTGGGGCTGGAGGCGCAGAAAGCCTCGGTCGGGTCCTATGTCGCCGCTTCCGGCGGGCGGATGGTGGCGGAGTTCGAGGAAGTCGAGTCCGGCAAGCACCGCGACCGGCCGCAACTGGCGCTGGCGCTGGGCGCCTGCCGGGCGCGGCGGGCTACTCTTATAATCGCCAAGCTGGACCGGCTGGCGCGCGACACCGCGTTCCTTTTGTCGATCGTGCGCGGCGCCGGCGAGGCCGGGGTGGTGTTCTGCGATCTGCCGCAGTTGCCGCCGGGTCCGGCCGGGACCTTCGTGCTGACCATGTTCGCCGCGGTCGCGGAACTCGAGCGCGGGCTGATCAGCCAGCGGACCAAGGCGGCGCTGGCGGCGGCCAAGGCCAGGGGCGTGCGGCTGGGCGGGCGGAGCATCGCGGGCGGGCTGGACAGCGCGGTGAGCCGGGCGGGCCGGGCGGCGCAGGCCGAACGGGCGGCGGCGCACCGGGCGGACGTGCTGCCGTTCATCCTGGCGGCGCAGAAAGCCGGGGCGGTGTCGCTGCGCCAGGTCGCGGCGGCACTGACCGCGCGCGGCATCCAGCCGCCGTCCGGCGGTGACCGGTGGCACGCCAGCCAGGTGCGCCGGATTCTTGGCCCCAGCCCGCCGCGATCGATCGCAACCTCAGAACCGGATTTCTCCGATGCCGCTTGACCAACTCCGCCGCCGTGCCGGCCTGACCGCGGGCAAATTCTTCTATGGCGTCCATGGCACGCCGTTCGTGGACGCCGCGAACGCCTGGTGGTGGACGCTGGACTGTCTGGACGCGCGGGCGGAGGGGATGCGGGCCACGGCGTCGCTGCGGATCGGGCGGCCGTGCGAGCCGGACGACGTGGTGAACGCGATGCGCCGGCTTGATCTGCCGGCGTTGCACGCGAAGACGGTGATGAGCTGGGGCCGGCAGCGGACCGAACCGCCGGAGGGCAGCGAGGCGCGGCGGCTGTGGGATGAGGTGATGGAGCGGCTGACGCGGGTGCTGCAGGCCAGGGGGATCGTGCGGTCTGAGCCGGCCGGTCCGCTGGCGCTGATGGATGTGCCGCTGACCGGGCTGCGTCCGATAGGGGCGGGCATCGAGGACGCGCTGGAGAAGCTGGGCGCGGCCGTGACGGAGCGGGAGCGGCGGGTTGGGTGAGTCTGAGAACCGACCGGCTGCGACTCGACAGAAGCGGAAGGCGCCGCGCTCGGCGTTCAAGCCGGGCAATTCGGCCAATCCCGGCGGCCGGCCGAAGGGCCTGGCTGAACTGGCGGAACTGGCGCGGTCGCACGCGCCGGAGGCCATCGCGGCGCTGGTGCGCGGGCTGAAGCATCCGAAGCTGTTTGTCGCGGCGGCGACGGCGCTGCTGGACCGCGGGTTCGGCAAGCCGACGCAGCCGATCGAGGGCGATGTGGGGTTCGGCTCGCTGCTCGCGGTGCTGGAAGCGCGGCGGCGGCGCAGTGATTCGGATGCGGAAAACGACGCATCGAAGTGACGCGTACGCGCATGCGAAACCGCATCGGAAAGCGCATGCAAAACCGCATCGAAAATTTCGCAATTCTGATGCGCGGCCGGGTGCGGAATCGGATGCGAAAAAGCGGGTGATTCTGGATGACGGATGCGTCGGGGCTGGCGGCGTTTGCCGAGGCTCTGGCCGGCTATCAGACCGACCCGCTCGGGTTCGTGCGGGTCTGCTATCCGTGGGGTGAGCCGGGCGAACTGGCTTCGCTGAGCGGGCCGCGCGACTGGCAGGTGGACGCGCTGCGCGATATCGGCCAGCGGCTGGCGGCGGGCTATGCGCCGGGTGCGGCGATGATGCCGGTGCTGAAGGCGATCTCGTCAGGGCACGGCATCGGCAAGTCGGCGCTGATCGCCTGGCTGGTGTGGTGGGGGCTGTCCACCATGGTCGATGCCAGGGTGATGGTGACCGCGAACACCGAGGCGCAGTTGCGCACGCGGACCTGGCCGGAAGTGGTGAAGTGGACGCGGCTGGCGCTGAACCGGGGCATGTTCAAGGTCCAGGGCCTGGCGATCCATGCGCTGGCGCCGGGTCATGCGGCGAACTGGCGGTGCGACGCGGTGACGTGGTCGGAGCACAACCTGGTGGCGTTCCAGGGGCTGCACAATGTCGGGCGGCGGCTGGTGGTGCTGTTCGAGGAAGCCTCGGGCATTGCCGACAAGGTGTGGGAGACGACGGAAGGGTCACTGACCGATGCCGGGACGGAGATCGTCTGGGCGGCGCTGGGCAACCCGACCGAACCGACCGGCCGGTTCGCCGAATGCTTCGGGCGGGAGCGGCACCGCTGGTTCGGCCGGCAGATCGACAGCCGGACGGTACCGGGGACGAACCTCCGGATGGCCGAGGAATGGGTGCGGCTTTATGGCGAGGACCACGATTTCGTCCGGGTCCGGGTGCGGGGAATGTTCCCACGGTCGGGATCGATGCAGTTCATAGGGTCCGACATCGTTGAGGCGGCGTGCAAGCGCGAGCCGGTGCCGCTTTTGACCGATCCGCTGATCATCGGCGTGGATGTGGCGCGGTTCGGCGACGATCAGAGCGTGATCTGGGCGCGCAAGGGGCGGGACGCGCGGTCGATCGCGCCGATCCGGCTGCGGGGTGTGGATACCATGCAACTGGCCGGACGGGTGGCGGAGTGCGTCACCGAATGGCGGGCCAACGCGGTGTTCGTTGATGGCGGCGGGGTTGGCGGCGGGGTGGTGGACCGGCTGCGCCAGTTGGGCGTGGACGTGATCGAGGTGCAGTTCGGCGGCCGGGCGGACCGGGTGTCGATCACCGGCGAGCAGCACGCCTATGCCAACAAGCGGGCCGAGATGTGGGGCAACATGCGGGCCTGGCTGTCGCATGGCGCGATTCCGGACGATCCGGAGGTCCGGGCGGATCTGACCGGGCCGCAGTATGCCTTCGTGGTGGCGGACGGGCGGGATGCGATCACGCTGGAGCGCAAGCGGGACATGAAGCTGCGGGGTCTGGCCTCGCCTGACCTGGCGGACGCGCTGGCGTGCACGTTCGCCTATCCGGTGCTGCCGCGGCCGGCGGCGGAGGCCGGGCGGCTGGGCATCGTGGCGGCGCCGGGGTTCGCGGGGGACTATGACCCGTATGCGTGAGCGGATGCGGTTTTGATTTTTTGCATGCGCCGGTCATTGAAATCATTGATGTTTCCGCATCGCTTCGCATGCGGTCCGCATGCGCTTCGGATGCGCGGGGAGGCATCGGCGGTGCCTTTCCGGCGGCCGGACCGGGCCCTCAGTCAGGGGATATAGCATAGGTGAGCCATGTCTCCGAACACTTCGAGTCTCTCCAGGCGCATCTGGCGCAGGGCCAAACCCGAGCCGAACGGCTGGAGCGTCTGCTGGCGTGCGATCTGGACGAAGCCGGGCGGCCGTCGGTGTTCGTCCTGCCGGAAGCGCGGGCGCTGCTGTCTGCGGCTTTGATGCGGGCGGCGGACGCGGCGGCCGATCTGGGGATCGAACTGTTCGACGTGCGGTGGACGGCGGTGGTGACGCTTTTGCATCACGCCTCGGGGTTCGTGCGGACGATGGGCGCGCGGGAGGCCCGGCTTGCGGCGGAGCTGCTGCGGGGCTTGCAGGTCCGGGTGGTGCAGTTGCGGTTCCGCGGGGCGGGCGAGGTCAGGGTCAGGCTCTCGTAGTCCACTGATCCGGCAGTGGGTGGCGGGCGTGGACCGCTGTCAGGCGTTCAAGCCACGTGGCGACGTCGGCGGGGATTTCGTATTGACCGGCGGCCCATCGCCGCACGCGGGTTTCGTGAATGGCAAGGCGATCGGCCAGACCTCTCTGGGTCCAGCCGATGGATTGCAGGCAGGCGCGGAAGCGGTCGGGGGTCATCCGCCGATTAGTTTGATGAATCCGGCACCGGCGGCGAACAAGGCGGCGCCGGCGCCAAGCAGTGTGGCCGCGATGGTCCAGGGCAGGAACGCGCGGTCGCGGTCGAGCTTGGCTGCTTCGGCGTTCAGTTTTCGCTGCTCGGAGGCGAATTTGTCGCTCTCGGCCCGGAGTTTAGACTGTTCCGCGAGATCCCGGTCAATCCGGGCCAGGACGGCTCGGAGGTCGATGGAATCGCGTGTGGTATCGCTCATCTGGGTGAACCCTCGATCTGTCTGAGCTTCATTGCTCGCGACGGGACGCATTATGCGTTACGACGCGAAACGCGTCAAAGGCAATTTCAGTTTCAGGATCAATTCATGGGCGCGCCCAAGATGCCATCGGTGCCGGCGGTTCCGCCGCCGCCGCCGTTGCCTCCGACCATCTCGACGGCGCAGGTGCAAGCGGCGGGGAAATCCTACCGCAACACCGCGGCTGCTGCCGCCGGGCTGGGCAGCACGGTGCTGACCGGGCCGCTGGGGGTGGATCAGAGCACGAATTACCCCGGCAAGAACCTGACGGGGTCCTGAGGTGGGCGCGCTGGCTGCCGGGCTTCAGAAGGTGGGGAGAGCCAATGACTACCCCGGAAACCCTGCCGGGGTTACGCCTTCTCCGGGTTACACCTGGGGCGGCAAGGGCAACCTGCCGGTGCCGGTGATGCCGGCCGCGCTGACTGCGACCGCCGGCCAGGCCGCTTCCGGCAGCACGGTGCTGACCGGGCCGCTGGGGGCCGCCAGCACGGGTGCGGCGGGCACCGGCAAGACGCTGACCGGATCGTAGCGGATGGCAGTCATGGACGGGCCGGCAAGAACTGCCGGGGTGCCCGGCCGCGCGCCGGCCGGCAAGCCCGGTGCGGCTGCGGCGCCGGGCGGCGGACGGCTGCGCGGGCCGGAGGTCCAGAAGCTGGTGCAGCATCTGGAGTCGCGGCTGGCCGGGCTGCGGACCGACCGGTATTCGTGGTGGGTGTCGTGGCGCGATGTCGCCGAACACATCCTGCCCAGGCGTTACCGCTGGCTGGTAACGCCGAACGAACTGAACCGGGGCGCGCCGCTCAACCAGCACATCGTCAACAACAGCGGGACGAAGTCGGCGCAGAACTGCGCGGCCGGGCTGAAGGAGGGCACCACGTCCAGCGGGCGGCCGTGGTTCAAGCTGACCATCCCCGATATGGACGTGGCGGATACCAGCCCGGTGAAGCTGTGGCTGGATGAGGTCGAGAAGCGGATGCTGCGCATCCTGGCTGGGTCGAACTACTACAGCGCGAAATCGACGCAGTATTTCGATCTGGTGGTGTTCGGCACCGCGCCGATGCTGATCTATGAGGACGACGACGATGTGATCCGCTGCTTCAATCCGTGCGCCGGGGAGTATTTCCTGGCCAACAGCGACGCGCTGCGGATCGAGGTGCTGTACCGCGAGATCACCATGACGGTGTCGCAGGTGGTGCAGAAGTTCGGGCTGGCGGCGTGCAGTGAGAATGTGCGGCGGCTGTTCGACAATGGCGGGGCGTCGCTGCAACGGGAAATCCGGATTTGCCACGCGATCGAGCCGAACGATTCGCGGATCGTGGGCAAGGTGCTGCCGTCGCGGTTCAAGTGGCTGGAATGCTACTGGGAGGGCGGCAACAGCGCGAACGGCGTGCTGGACCTGTGCGGCTATCTGGAACAGTCGTTCTCCGCGCCGCGCTGGGACCTGGCGGCGAACGATGCGTATGGCCGTTCGCCCGGCATGGACGCGCTGGGTTCGATCAAGCAGTTGCAGTTGATGGAGCGGCGGGCGGCGCAGGGGATCGACAAGCAGGTCAATCCGCCGCTGAAGGCGCACGCGTCGATGAAGAACCAGCCGGCGGTCAATCTGCCGGGCGGGGTGACCTATGTAACGGACATGAGCGCGGCCGGGTCGGGCATCGCGCCGGTGTATGAGGTGAAGCCGGATCTGACGGCGATGGGCGCCAGCATGGAGGGCGTGGTCAAGCGGATCGACGACACGTTCTTCGGCGATCTGTGGGCGATGATCTCGAACCTCGATCGCGACGTGACGGCGTTCCAGGTGGCGCGGATGCAGGAAGAAAAGCTGGTGCGACTCGGGCCGGTGCTGGAGCGCAACCAGAACGAGTCGCTGGACCCCGATCTGGACCGGGTGTTCGCGATCATGAGCCGGCGCGGGATGCTGCCGCCGGCGCCGCCGGAGATTCACGGGTTCCCGCTGCAGGTGCAGTACGTGTCGATGCTGGCGGTGGCGCAGCGCGCGGCTTCGACATCGGCGCTGGAGCAGCTGGTGGCGTTTATCGCGCGGTTGCAGGAAGGCGATATCGCGACGGCGCAGGCCGGCGGTCAGGCGACAAGCTGGGACAACATCGATCGGGACGAACTGGTCGACGAGTATGCCGAGATGCTGGGGGTTTCGCCGCGGGTGATCCGGGCGAGTCTGGTGGTGATGAAGCTGCGGGCGGCGCGGATGCAGGCGGCGGCGGCGCAGCAGCAGCAGGCGCAGCAGTTGGCGGCGCTGCAACAGGCGTCGCAGTCGGCGAAGAACATGAGCCAGACGGACGTTGGCGGCGGGCAGAACGCGATTCAGGCGATGCTGGGCGCGGTGGGCGGTGGTCAGCCGGGGATGGGGTGATGGCCTGGGTGATCGAGCGTGGCGGGGCGCATCTGACGCCGCGCGGGTGGCGTCCGGCTTCCGGCGGTGAGGGCACGAAGTTCCCGACGCAGGGTGAGGCGCAGGAAGCGATGGACGAACTGCTGCGCAGCAGTCTGGCGGCGCTGGGTGGTGCGGTGACGGTCAAGGAAGTTGGAGAATGAGCAAGGCGGCTGGTCCCGCCGGTGCGGCGCCGGCGCTGAAGCGCTGGTCGGTGCTGGGCAACGGCTTCGCGGAAATCGTCAAGGCTGAGCACTACCGGGTTGAACAAGGCGCGCTGTGGTTCACGGCCGGCGGCCATACGGTGGCGATGTTCGCGTCCGGGCACTGGGTGCGGTTCGATCTGATCCGGGGGCGCGGCCGGTGAGCGAGTCGCTGTCCTCGTCCGGTGAGGCTGCTGCGGAATGGGCGCCGGCCTGGCTGAATGACGCGCGGGTGCTGCACGGGATGGCGCCGCTGGCGGGTGCGGAGAAGCCGGCGGCGGGGGCGGACAGTTCCGACCCGGCGGCGATCAAGGCGGCGCAGCGTGCGGCGAGGCTGGATGCGCGCAAGGTCGCCGCGACGGTGGGCGGGATGATGGAAAGCCCGGAGGTGCGGGCCTGGATTTACCGGCTGCTGGAGCACTGCCGGGCGTTCACCAGCCACGATTTCCCGGCCGGCATGCGGGTGGACGGGTTCGGCCTGGCGCGCAATGCCGGGCTGCGGGAGGTGGCGCAGTTCGTCACCGCGGACATCATGGCGGCGGCGCCGGAGCTTTACGTGACAATGCTGAAGGAGAATTGCTAATCGCTTCCAACAAGCCCAGCAGCGCGCGCATTTCGCCGGATACCCGAGCGCTTCCGGCCACCATTCGCTGGATTGAACGCAGGATGTTCTTTTCATCGCGATCGTCACCGAGTTCCTTCATGCGCCTCGCCAGACCGGTCTGCGTCAGCCCAAGACCGGCGATCCGGGCGCGCAGTTCGCTGTATTGGCCGTCCATTTTTCACCTCGCTCTCCAACCGTTGCAGGGGTATTTCGGAAGGCGAGGGCCTTTCGACCCTCGCCCTCCGGCTGGTTAGAAGCGGATCGCGATTGAACCCTTGATCCGCCTCTTT
>QGNH01000846.1_pt1 | contig 17074 bp, 23 predicted proteins | sample 1735481 | NCBI WGS metagenome assembly QGNH01 (sample SAMN09239004, study PRJNA386568) | Viral metagenome, whole genome shotgun sequencing project.
GGTTCTGGTTCTGGTACCTCTGGTTCTGCTGGTAACCCCGGTGGATCATCAGTGTTTGGACCATTTACTGCAACTGGTGGAGCTGGTGGTTTCGTTGGGTGGAGCGGTTCTGCCCCAAATGCTACTCCTGGAGTAGGTTCTGGTGGATACATTAATCTAACTGGTGGACCTGGACAACAAGTTACAGACAATGGCGCCTTCAATATTGGTGGACCTGCTGGTGGAGCATCATTCTTTGGTGGTGCTGGTAAAGGATCTACAAATACAAGCGCAGGTACGCCAACCGGTGGAAACGCAGCCGCGAACTCTGGTTCTGGTGGTGGTGCAGCTGGTGGCGGCGGTACTGTTCAACCTGCTGGTTCAGGTGCGGCTGGTGGATATGTTGAAGGAATAATCAATAATCCAGCTGCAACATATTCATGGACTCTTGGAACAACTGGTGGTGGTGGAGCAATTGGTACCTCTGGTGGAGCTGGTGGTTCTGGTGCTTCTGGTATCATCTACATCGACGAATACTATTCTGCTCCTGCAAGTGGTGTTTCTGGTCAAGGTATTGGTGTAACAGGAACTGTAGCTCTTGCTACAAGTACAACAACGTCTCAGAGTATTGCTGCTGGTGGTTCTACTGTTACTTTTGCGACAGTAACTACTGATACAAACAATTCATACAACGGTGTTCAAACATATACCATTCCTGTATCTGGCATCTATAACTTGTCATGTGTAGGTTATGCGTCGCCTTCAGCAAACAATGCTGGAACTATCTTTATCACAATCAGAAAGAATGCCAGTGGATTAGGTCCTACAATTGGAACTCAACTTCCGTCTGCTGGTGGACAATATGCGATCTCTGTAGTACAAAATGGTATTAGATGTAATGCTGGTGATACCATAGACGTATTCATGTCTCAGAGTACTACAGTAACAGTTCTTTTTACTGGACTTTTTAGCGTTGTATTAGATGGCGGTGGAGTTCAAGCTACACAGAATCGTGTATTTGCTCCTCCTCAATTAACGTCTATCGCAGGAAGTACTACTTACACGGCTCCAATCGGGGCGTTATACTTGAAAGTAACTGTGCACGGTGGTGGCGGTGGTGGTGGACCTGTTACAGGTAGTGCGGGTGGTACTGGTGGAACAACATCCCTTACTGGTACAGGATTAAATTTAGTTTGTACTGGTGGAGCTGGAGCTAACCCAGGTAACTCTCCGCAATCTCCTCCTGCTGGTGGAACTGTAACCGCAACAACAGGTCTTACAGTTGTGTATGCTCGTTCTGGTGGATCTGGAAATAGTGCCAATAACGTTACTGCGACAGCAGGAATGCCAGGTTGTGCTGGATGGAGAGGCGGAGCAGGTGGTGCGGGTGGTGTTAACATCGCAGGAAGTGCTGCGGCAACTAACTCTGGTGCTGGTGGTGGCGGTGCGGGTTCTAGTTCAGGTGGTGGTGGCGGTGGAGCTGCTGGTGCTATCTTAGAGGGTATTATTGCAAATCCAAATCCTTCAATCACCTATACAGCGACTATCGGTGCAGCTGGTACAGCTGGTGCAGGAGCTGCTAACGGTGGAGCTGGTGGTTCTGGGTATATTGAAATCTGGGCTCATTTTCAATAAGGAGTATCTATGGCAGACACAGTATATGCACAAATTCTTAATGGCGTTGTAATGAATACGATTGTTCTAAATGACGTGTCGTTAGTGGGTCTTTTTACAGAAGGCTTTGATGCACTTGTTGAGATAACTGCATTAGAACCTCAACCTTGGATTGGTTGGCATTATGATGGAACCAACTTTACTCCACCTACTTAAATAAATAACATCTGGCTCACATCGATAGACGTGCTCTCAGGGGCATTGTTCTTCTTCTGATATGGAATACCCCAGTAGATAGTGACGCTCTGTGGTTTCTTAGTAGAGTCAAATGCGTCTTCTTCCCCTACTCCTGGGAAGAATACATGCACCTTAGCAAGTAGATCTACACAATGAACACGCTCTTCCATCTCTCTAAAAGCCTTATGATAGAGATAACTAAAATCATCTTCTCCATTTACGGAGTTGATCGTTGTACACAAACTGTCGTAATTCTTAAAGAAGTCAAACACAATACCCTCTATGGTCTGCGAGACAGCAGCCTCAATCCTAGCCTCTTTACGACGCTTGGTCTTGCGCTCAATCTCTTCCATTAGTTTCTTGCGGGTATCTTTGCTCATTCGTGCTTCTTTAGATAGTCAATCATCTTCTCTAAAGTGTTGATATTATCTTTAACATAACCAAGAGCTGTATTGCAACTACTGCAAAGTAGTTGTCTAACTTTTCCAGTTAGGTGATTGTGGTCTACAGCGAAATATCTACCACCACTTCCACCTGGGACAGTAGTACTACAGATCGCGCATCCACCATTTTGAGCCGCTAATATTTGATCATACTGTTCTAATGTTATGCCGTATTGTTTTTCTAATCTAAACTCTCTTATATAAAGTTGATATTCATCTGATGCTTGACGTTTGAGTCGCTTTTCTTTATTAGCTGGGATATTATAGTAATGACTTTGTTCTTTTACAGTACAAGTCTTACAAACAGCCTTAACACCAAATAGACCATTTTTCTTCTTATGATAAGAAGAAACTGGTTGATCTACTTTACATTTAGTACAGACTTTATTCATATTTTCTTTATAGCTAATAAAAATTCAGAAGCTAATACCTCGTGACCTTGTATCTGCAATACGTTGTTCCAATCTGAGTCCGTATCAGATGTAAAGGCATAGTGAGTGATGCACTCAAGGTCCTGCATCTTCTTAATCATCTTGAATCCAGCCTCATCTGTGTCTGCTGCACCTATGATTTTGAGTCCTCTTTCTTTGAGTTCTTTAAGAGTCTCTGCCTGATGATCAGATAAGCCGGAACCAGAAGAAGCAACGAACTTCCAGGGATTACGAGAAATACCACCGTAGCGAATATTAAACGCTTGCTGAAGCGATAACGCATTGAAATATCCTTCACATACCACGACAGCTTTAATGTCGGTCAAAAAATTATCTTGGTTCCACATGCCAAACAGAAGGCCCAACCGCGTACCAGGAATAGTGGTGATCTTCCACGCTGACCCATCTTCTCTGATACGTTCTTTCAAGAATCTAATCTGTGCACCACAGAAATGAGATCCAAAGTAGTAGGGGAACACTATTCCCTCTTCGTCCATATCATAGTATAGATCGCCGTCTAGATTTAAACCACGGCTCTTTACATACTCTACGCCAGGGTTCGCCCTAGGATCTGAGAGAGGAATGAAGTTGGTTGGCCAGTTCATGGCACTCACTTCATTGGGCCTAGCCTCTTCATAATTAAAATCACCTGACAGGAACTCTATGAGTGTGATCCCAGCCTTATGGCAGTAGTACTCCAATGAGTATCCTCTATCGCACTTATTGCAGAACCCCCAGATTCCACCAGGATCTTTCGGGTGGTTCTCAGGATTCTTATGCCAATAGATCGAACGATTCTTGGGCTTACAAATCAAACACCATCTGTTATCCTTTGATGTGCTCATGCTTGATCATTGCCTCCAATTGGTCTAGTTTATCTTCTCCAGCAGCAAGCTTACCCTGTAAAGTTTTTGCTGCGATATCATCGCCTGATAGTTTCGTGTATCTACCGCGCTCAAACCCACATACTATCTTCTGTCCTGCACGGCCGAAGCGATCCTTATGAATAATAAAATCACTTGTCTGAGAGTCAAAGTTTGGAACTATCTCTATAATCACAGTCGCCGGTTCCACAATGGCGGAGCACTCTTTGATTCGTGTATCAATATCTTTGGCGCCTCCACGTTTCGATATAGAATATAACTGAGTAAATAGAACAACCGGCATAGAAGACGATTTGATGAATTGTCCGATGTAGACTCGAAGATCATTGAGGTTTTCGTAAGTAGTCTTATCAGGGCTTTTTGCTGAGAACTTGATAAGCTGATAGTAGTCGATAAGAACACAACTATACCCCTCCTCTTCTTTGACGGCCTTGAGACAGTTCATTATCCCTTCGACCTTAGTTGTTAAACCGTTTTTGTAGTTAACATCAATAACCTTAACAAATGTAGTAATCTCCGGGAACAGTGACAGACATTGCTTCTGTTGCTCCGTGGACATAACGCCCTTTTTGTAATCATTGAAATTGAGTCCCAACTCCAAAGCTGCGATCCTGAAGATGACATCTTGTTCAGACTCCTCGTTTGAGATAACTAATATCTTCTTGCCTTGCTTCCATAAAGGATATGAGATGTTGGCGGCAACAGTAGACTTACCATTACCAGTATAGGCACAGAATAAATATAGATTCTCTCGCGTGAAAGGAATGGCCGCGCTGAGGGAGTCATTGATCAATGTGATCCGCTCCTTCAGCATCTTGTTGTACTTGCCTATGTTCTTCAACATTCCACGAAGAGACTCATTGTCGCCAAACGACTCGATCTCTCCAAGGGATACCTCAAGATCGGCTAAATCTTCAGTCTTACCTCGTTTAGTAACTTTAGCTATCTGTTGTAAGATCTCTTCTTGAGTTAACTTAGCCATTGTCTTCTTCTTTCAAGAGATGCGTAATCATTTCTTCTATATCTAGATCATACTCTCTTCGCGCCATTCGCTCCTCTAATTCTGCCGTATCAAGTGTAGAAAACTGGTCTGCATATTTTCGTTGTGCCTTATATTCTTTAACGGACATATTGCCGAATGCTTTCGGTTCGTTGTCCTCGTCCAGTTTAGGCAGCGGAAAGGACTCGAAGAATGCTTGAGCACCCTGATCATCAATAGACTTATGCCATTCCTCGATATACTCTTTCTCAGACTTATCAAAGTTTCTAACAAGAGACTTTAATTTCTTATAACTGTTTCTTGCTATGGATGGTATAGGATGATGTGCCTTGGTAGCGCGAGGCAGAATAGCATGCGCTTCTTCAAATGAAGCACCCGAACTCTTAAGCTTTTCAAATAGCTCTTCAAAGTTAGAGGTCACAGCCCCTTTAGATCTATCTCTAGATTTAAGTGACGAACTCCACTCTTGGAATACTAGATCAAATATGTTACTCATCTTGAGTAGCCTTGGCTTCTTGAGTTTGACCAGTCTTTAGGTTTGTAATTAGTATCTTAGCTGAGTTGTTCTCTTTGTCAATAAAGAGAAGTTCGAGTTTATATTCCTCGTTGATGATAAAGGGTTTCTTATGTCCCAACCACCAGTATAAGCTGTCTTTGATTTTATTTGCATATGACATCAGACCTCCAAACGTATTTCGATTATACAAAAACATCTAACGCTTGACCGGTTGTGAGCCCGTCATTAACAACCCACACTCGGTGCTACACGATCTGGGACTCTTTCGAAGACCAGTCTGTCAACCTGGTGCCCATTGCTCAGTTCACTGTGAGTTAAAAATCCTCACCGTTAGATATAGTCTTTATACCCTGGGTAGAATTAGACGATGCAAGTAGAAGTAGATAACAGTTTAATCGCAGTAGAGAATCCCTCAGTTGAGCTTCTATCTGTTATTAAAGAAGAGCTCGTGTACAAGGATAAAGCTAAGCAGTATCAACTCAAGAGAATGTCCAGGAATACTTGGTCGCGTAACTCTCCTCTATATAAGCAACTACAGCAAGAAGTTGAAGGTAAGCTCTATGAGCTTGATGGAACTACACTTAAATTCTCATCCTGTTTCTTTCATCAATATAAAGACATGCTGGGAAATTTCACAGATAACCGCAAACTGACAGGCAAGACCATATCTCTCCCATGGGTTAAGAAGGGCGACGACATGCGAGATTATCAGGTTGAGGCTGTTGACCTAATGCTTGCCAACTATCGTGGTCTTATTAACTTTGCTACGGGGTTGGGAAAAACCCTCGTTGCATTGCACCTGATCAAACAGTATCGTAAACGGGCGCTGATCGTATGCCCCAGTGATTCGATCGCAAAACAGTTCTATAAGCTATTTGTCGATTCGTTCGGCAAGAATAAGGTAGGTTTCTATGGAGGAGGAAAGAAGAAAATTGCTGACATTACAATTGGTATCGCTGCTTCTGTTACTAAGAACATCGACGAATTTAAGAGAGCAGATCTTGGGGTCATCGTGTTTGATGAAACTCATCACACTCCAGCATCTACCTTCTTTCAAATTTCCTCAGGTCTCAGTGCTACAGGAAAGATTTTCGGACTTACTGCAACAGACTATAGATCGGATGGCAAAGATGTAATGATAACTGGCGGATGTGGAACAGTCCTTCTGCGTCGTGATATCAAGTGGGGCGTTGAGAACAAGTGGCTCGCTGAGCCATATTTTATCGTCCGCGAGGTTCCTACGATTGGCCGTGATATTAAGGATGACAAGGGTCGAGCCTACAAAGAGCACGTTCTGAACAGCACCATCATGAAAGATCGTATATATAATGATGCGATCAGACTGATGAATTCTGGCAAGAGCGTCCTAATCCTTGTAGATGAGGTAGCCCAGGGGAAAGAGCTATCTGACAGGCTCAAGATTCCTTTTGCTACTGGTCTAGACAAGAAGTCCCAGGAATACGTAGATCAGCTCAATAAAGCTAAGATACCAGGCCTGGTTGGAACCGACTCTAAGGTGGGCGAGGGAACAGATACGAAGAACGTGGACGCTTTGATCCTGGCCAACTTTGCCGCATCCAAGGGCCCGGTCACTCAAGCAGTCGGGCGAGGCCTCAGAAAACAGGGGGCCAAGACAAGATGTCTTATATTAGATTACATTCCCATGGGCTCTACAATGCTAAGTCGACATGGTCGAAACAGAGTTAAGTACTATGAAGAGATAACCGACAAAGTCAAGGTTATAAGCGATGAGTCCTAACCTGGTATAATTAGACCATGAGATCTGTAAACGCCGGTGGCGTACACTTAATAGTAAGCTTTGAAGGATTGAAGCTTTCGCCCTATCTAGATTCAGCTGGGATCCCAACTATTGGCTATGGCACCATTCTTTACCCTGATGGTACTAAGGTATCTTTAAATGACCCAGAGATCACCCAGGATCAAGCCACTGAATACCTTCAACACCAGATGAGCCTTAAGGCTTCCGCTGTAGAGGGGATGGTTACAGTCGCTCTAAATGACAATGAATTTGCTGCTCTAGTCTGCTTTGCCTATAATGTGGGCGTTGGCGGTCTTCACGGATCGACTCTATTGACAATGCTTAATGCCGGACAGGATCGTGCTGCTGTTGCAGATCAGTTCCTTCGCTGGAATAAAGCTGGTGGCAAAGAGATCCCCGGCCTTACTCGCAGACGTCAAGCAGAACGCTCTCTGTTCCTGCATGCTCCGCCAGATGGTGGATCTGATCTAAAGGTACCTTCGGACGACGATATTAATGTTAAGCTCTCTGATATCGAGAACAAGGTACAATCATAATATGAAACACTCGTAGATTCCCTATAAGCCTCCTTAGCTCTCCAGTTAGCCTTTAGTGTTCCCAAACTAACTAACTCAGGAGAGATTATGAACGACCGCATACGTCGCATGAAGATAGAGCTCAAAGCTCTCACCGCAAAAAGAATAGAATTAAAGAGAAAACACAATAACCCATACTCAGGTTACATAGAGATACGCTCTAAGCATATTGCTTATTGTCTGCTCCGTGGAACTCCGTACGAGAAGATCGAGACTAAACATCGCGATCCTAAGAACGGAACCCATGAGTATGTGAAGAAAGAAGCCGATAGAATCGTAGAGAAAGTAACTAAAGGAGAGATGTATGGACCAGAAGATATTCGTCCTAGTAGACAAGCGCCTGTCGAGATCGCAGCAAGCTGTTCAGTGTGGACACGCCTTGTTAAATTTCTCGTCTGATTTCCGCGGCAGGCATGATTGGCACGAGATGAGTTTAGTGCTTCTTGCCATAGAGGGAGAGGAAGAATTGAAATTGTGGCAGGATAAACTTGCTACAGTTTTCGATGAGAAAGACAACATCACCATGTACGGGTCTTGTTTCTACGAGCCCTACTGGAATGATCGCCTCACTGCGGTTGTTGCTTATGGTGATGAAGTCCAAGAACTAGTAAAGGAGTTACAGCTGCTATGAATACCCTAGTAGAGCAAATGAAGACAACGTATCAGATTCCCAACAAGCAGACCGTCTGGGAACATGGCGTTTCCGTCAAGGACCATTACTTCGATCTTGTGAATCACCTAAGAGATGGAGTCCCTTTGAAGTTCAATTGGAAGCTCCCAGATTTTCTTCCCAGCAATAGGAAGAAGATATTGGACCACCTCCTATCCGATCCAGACATGTTCCTATACACGCTGTTCCATGACTGTGGCAAACCTAAGTGCATTCAGAGTGATGAAAAGAAGTAGATTCACTTCCCTGATCACGCCAGAATCTCTGAGGCAGTTTGGAACGAGCATTTTCCTGATCTTCCCTTTATAGGAAGAATAATTGGAATGGATATGGACATTCATCTCCTCAAGGCCTGCGACATGGAGGAGTTCGCTAGTAGACCCGAAGCAGTGTCGCTGCTTATGGTAGCACTAGCCGAGATTCACTCTAACGCCGAGATGTTCGGGGGAATGGATTCTACTAGCTTCAAGATCAAATGGAAGCACTTAAACCAGCGAGGTAAATCATTATTCTGTATAATATAAATGGCCGGATGATTCAGCTTACTTTGGGTCTCATTTGCCCTTAAACGTTTTAACCTGAATCAAATGGTCTCCTAACCTGGAGTAAGTCTCAGTGATAGAGCTCGAATATGCTGCAGCAGATTTTCGGGTCGGTGGTTTAATTCCATCCTCCAGGACCACATCCTCTCGTAGCTCAGCGGTAGAGCAGCTGCTTCTAAACCAGTTGGTCGGGGGTTCAACTCCCTCCGAGAGGGCCATTCTATGAAAGAGGTTTCCGTGTACTACAATGCGAATACAATCAAGGGCAATAAAAGATGCCTGCTTCCAATCCACGTCAATAATATCTGCCCGACTGACATTGAAGTATATGTTAAGTTCAAATATCAGATGGTCACACTTAAAGTTGTTGACTATAATCAACCTTACTTATGGCTACAGACCAACGAGATACCAGAAGAGATCTCCTTCTTGGCAAACTCTCGTGTTAGCAATACTAACCAGGGTAACTCATTTACCTGCTACAAGCCTAATCGAATCCACAAAGATAATCTTCTAAAGTTCTTAGAGCTACTCTCCTTAAAATTTAGCCCTCTTCTCTAGCTCGCCTCTGAAAGAGGCGAAGCGCGCGTACCGCGCGCGTTGCTAGTGTGGGCTTAGGGAAATTTAGATAGCTTGCAAGTGGATAGTGTGTACCCTCTTATGATACCCGCGAGACAGACATTTTTAACTATGGTTTCAAAATAAATATTCTCACACTACGAAAACCTATAATGTATAATTAACGCATGACAATAGAACAAGATGCAATCAGAAAACACATTGAAGATCTTAAGAAACAGATGTTTCGCATTCAAGTTGAAGTACTTGATGGTGGAAAACTACCATTCAAGGGTCGTCAGAGTGACGCCGGCTTTGATGTCTATGCAACATCAGACTTCGACTTATATCCCGGCACTGTCGTCAAGCATCCCTTGAACATTCGGATGAAGCTTCCCAAAGGGACTTGGGGCGAGATTACGACTAAGTCTGGCCTTGGAGCTAAGGGTCAGCTTGTATATGCTGGAGTCATCGATGAGGAATACCGTGGTATTCCACATGTCATTATGACCAATGTTAATATGGTTTATGATGACGGACTCACACAAGAGATCCGGGACAATCCTATACATTTTAGTAAGGGCGACAAACTCGCTCAACTCATTATGAATCCTTACTGCGACCAGTTCTATATCGAGCAGGTCGAGTCAGTCGACTTAAATACTTCTAGATCAGAAGGTGGTTTTGGATCAACTGGTACGTAAACTCACAGAAGTCCTCCAAGTTCATTACGGAGCTAGATTAGTTAATACATCTATGACTACTAGTCAACCGTATGATCCCATCATGACAATGGGTGGAAGTGTAGTACAACAATACATGTACCCTACTACCACAGAGATACATATGACCGTTAAAGAGAGTGAAACTCGTTTGTTCTATGAGGCTCTAAGAACTGGAATGTTTCAAGAACTTATGGGACATAGTGCAAGGATTGTCCGTATGTCGACTGAGATGACTGGACATAGAGCTACTACAACTACAGTAGACATCATTATGGGCGACATAGACGAACTCGTAGCTAACATAGAAAAATATGCCTGGGAAGCCTACGATAAGCAGTTCAATGACTTAATCAAGGAAACTTTAACAGATCAAGTATAATAGGTTCAATGAGTAACCTATCCAGTCTAAAAGAATGCAAAGATTGCAAGAAAAATCTACCTTTATCATCTTTCTCTAAAGATTGTGGCATGAAGGATGGTTTATGTTGTCGATGTAAGTCATGTAAAAAAGCACGTTATGGTTCAAAATTAGTTGAATGGCGAAGAGACATAAGAGATGAAGCCATCAGAGCTAAAGATGGTATAAGTAAGCGTTATATCCAAGATCGCATATCAAACTATAAAAGTAGAGCAAAATCAAAGGGATATGCCTTTGATCTGGATACAGACTATTTGCTTGAATTGTGGAAAAAACAAGAAGGCAAGTGCGCTTATACGGCTCGCCCAATGAGAATAGTTAATTTGAAGTATGATTTTTGGAGTCCATCCCTCGATAGACTAGATCCCTTAAAAGGATACACAAAGGGCAATGTAGCTTGGACACTTCATGGAGTTAATTGTTTTAAACAAGAGTTAACATTAGAAGAGTTCTTGCAATTTGTTAACTCTATTGTTTGGCCAAAGGATCCTAATGAAATTAGATAATCTCTCTAAGTTATTTAGCACTAATGTTAGAATAAATAGTACAGGTGCCATGGACAAAAACTCCGTATGGCCCGCGAACACAGAAGTTGTCATCACCAGAGTTCCTATTCGCAAGCGCGATGGATGGGATCCAAACACATTCGTTGAGTTTGCAAAGAAACTCAAACATCACATGGTGCCTAACGGCATAGTGTTTCTTATCTGCTATGCTCCTACTGAAGCTAAGTGGAGACCCTTTGAGGTCGCTAAGACAATGGTTGATGCGGGCTTTACGCATATAGACAATATAGTAATCAAGAAGACCTGGTTCCCAGGCAAGCGCTCAGAGACTAACTTAGTAAACTCCCATGAGTATGTTCTTCACTTCTGCAACGGGAATGTCTGGAAATTAGATCGCCTTCCCATTAGGCAGTACCAGAAGATCCACGATGAGGTCTCTTGTCCGGGCAATACCTGGGAAGTTGAGACAGGGTCTTTAGATGAGAGCTATCCGGTAGATCTTGCAGAGCTGCTGATTCGCATGACGAACTGTCTACCGGGATCAGTTGTATTCGATCCTTACTGCGGGGGAACTGGATCACTTAAAGCTTCACTCAAACTAGGTCATAGCTTCTTTGGGTTTGAAACCGATCCCAAGCAGATGAAGAAATATGAGAAATTAGTTGAAGAGTTTAACGCTGAGCAAACAGCAGCACGAAGTAAAACAAAGAAACGTGCAAAGAAGAAAGAGGAAGATTTTTAATGCTATACGAGAAGTCTAAAGCCAAAAGTATTACCCATGATCGCAACAAGATCAAGCAGATAGTCACAACTACAATGGAATCTATGGGTGCCATAGTTGGAGCTACACTAGGACCTGGAGGTCGTACTGTAATTATTGAGCGCGACATGTTGTCTCCTCTAGTTACTAAAGACGGAGTTACCGTAGCTAAGTCTATTGGTGTTGATAATGCTGAGGCAAATCTCATCATTGAAGCTGCAAAGGAAATCTGTCTCAAGACAGCTAAAGAGGCTGGCGACGGAACAACTACAGCTATCGTTCTTGCTAACTTCATCACAAGGTACGGTCTTGATTTTCTAGACAATCGTCCCAAATACAATCCCCAACGTATGGTGAACGAGCTGCAGGATCTATATGATTCTGTTGTATTGCCATTCCTGCGAGATAATGCTCTTCCTATAAAAGGAAGAGATGCGCTCATCAATGTAGCTAAGATCTCAGCTAATGGTGACTTAAAGATTGCTGAGGCTGCAGTTGATGCTGTTCTAGCCGCAGGAGAAGACGGTCACGTCTTGATCCAAGAGACCGATGGTCCTCAGATTAGACTTGAAACAATCGATGGCTTTATTGTAACTACAGGACTTAAAGATCTTGGTCAGATTGGACCGGCCTTCGTAAACGATCGCTCGAACCAGCAGGTCAAGATGGACAAGGGTCTTATATTTTTGTATGATGGAACGCTCAACGATCTCAAAGTTCCTGGTGCAATTCAGCAAGCTGTTGAAGGTACTGAATTTTATGGCAGACCTATTGTTGTCTTTGCTCATGAGTTTGCTGATGTTGTTCTACAAGCTTTTGCTAAGACAACTAAAGGCGGATATACAGTTGTACCTATGAAGACTCCAGCTGGGGGCTTTGCCAACTCTCGTTCAGCTTTCCTGCATGATATGTGTGCTTATGCTGGTGGTAGAGTTTATGACCCAGGCACTATAGATCAGTTCATTACTGAAGACGAAGAAGAGGGATTTGGATTCTTCGAGAATGCTAAGGCCAATATGTTTGAGTCTGTGATTGTGTCTGAGGTTGATGAAGATCGACTAGATGAACGTATTGGTGAGATTAAGTCTATCTTAGAGATTGCTAAGAATGACCATGATCGCTTTCACATTAAGGCTGCACTAGGTCGTCTCACTGGTGGAATCTCTACTATTTGGGTTGGCGGTGGAACAGAGCTTGAAGCTCGTGAGAAGAAGGCCCGCGCAGAAGATGCCGTTGAGGCTGTTAAATCTGCTATCGCCGAGGGCGTTGTTCCTGGTGGTTGTTCAGTCCATCTAGTATTGTCAGATATGATTATGAGGCATCCAGATAGGAAAGAATCATGGGATATTATGGCGAAAGCTTTAATGGGCCCGTTCGATCTGCTCCTTACCAATTGTGGTGAAGATCCTGCAGAGATATATGGTATATTGCAGCCATTCATAGCGGGTCAGAACAAACCGTCGCAGACTATCTTTGATGCTGAGTCGCATAAGCTTGTTAACGCAAGTGAAGTTGGTATCATTGAGCCTGCTAAAGTATGTCGCGTAGCTTTAGGAAATGCTTTGTCGGTTGCATCCTTACTAATCACATTGGGTGGTATAGTTGTGGTTCCGCGCGACTCTAGTTTAGAAAATCAATTAGCCTTGAGTAAACAAGCATTTAAAGATATGTTTACTGGCGCAGGTGTAGGAGCTGAATAATGATTAACTTAAATCCACTGATAGCACTATCTCAGAATCAATATGTTAGATATGCTATAACTCTTTTTGTAGGTATCACGATTGGCGCACTTTTTTACCCAACTAAGAGAGTTGAAGAGCGCGTCAGTCAGAAATATGAACAACAGATCAAGACATTAAATGAGAGTCATTCTAAAGAGATGCAGGCTTCTCATGAACAACTTGATAAGGCAACTGCACAAAGCAAGAGTTATAAGAAGACAACTCAAGTTACTATTAATAAACTTACGACTCAAGTTCAAAGTTTGAAGAGCAGCAAGAAGACCAACTACTACAAGATCGTTCATCCTGATGGAACTGTAGAGGTTAGATCTAGTAGCGATTCTGAGAGTGATGCTGAGAATAAAGTTGTAACTCAAGTACAGCAAGAGTATCAGCAGAAGGTAGATGAAGTTGAGAAAAAGTGGTCTAAGATCCACCAGGATAGGGTTGCTGTGCTATCTAAAGAATACACATCTAAGGCTGAGAACTATGAGCGCATAATTTCTGAACTTAAGAAAGAGAAGATTACAGAGACCAACATGAAGAAATTCGGTGTTGAGGGTGGACTCCTTAGTGATAAGGATTACTATGTCCATGTTACTGGCGATCTTTGGGGACCAATATTTCTTGGGTTTCAAGGCGAGACCGGCCAACACGACAGCAAATTGGGATTGGGTCTTGGTATAAGATTCTAATGGTTAGAATGACGCTTACTGTTGACAATAGTGGATTGATTACTTCGTTCGGGGATGGTAGTGATAGCTGCTGCCGTAACTACACTTTCCTACTTCGTAATTTTATAAGATCTAGGATAGGTGAAGAACCATCAACAGCTACCTCTATGGTTGCTGATAGTCTTGAGACTAAACATGAACTTGAAGTAGAGTCTGGGATCTACGTTCGTAACCCAAATCCAGACTTCGTCACAAGACAGCCTAAGTGGTATAACAATCCAAAGACAACATCTAGAGATCAACTCACTGCAATGATCTGCTTCAATGCTATAACCTCGTATCATGGAAATAATAACTCTAGAAATGCTTTAGTTCGCTTTAACAAAGCATGTCTCAAGAGATTGAGCTTTGCACAGAATACACTTGCCAATGGTCCAGATGCAACTGGATGGAAACTTCCAGATCTTATTACACCTGACCTTTGGAGTATTAGTCTTCGTACTGTACGTGCTGCTGAGCCTATAGTTGCTGTGCTAGATATCTTTATGTTTTTATCTGTAGTTTTAAAACTATGGGGACCAACTAATGTAGATGGTTCACTCAAACTTAGATTCCCTGGACCCACAGATACAGACGACGACAACATCAATAGTATTCTTATGACAGCCCAGTATACGTACGATACTCCTTTTAGCTGGTTGGCAAGAAAGTTTTACAAGTGGTTTAGACAGCTAAATGTTGGCAATACTTATCTAGGTGAGAGCTCTCCTATCATGGGAGCTTTAGTTTCCTATCACACTGACATGGGAAGTGTTGAGCTTGCTGATATGGCAAGACCTATCGTAGCGAAGTACTAATGCCTAAGTATAACTTTACTTGTACTCAGTGTGGAACTAAGAAACACAAATATGTCTCTGTGACTACAGAGACAACTCCATGCAAAAAATGTAATGGTTCTATGGAACGCGACATGCCTAAGCTTTCCGGTAATGCACAGGTTACAGAGCTGATCGATCAGTATACTGGAGTAAGTCTAGATCAGAACCATGATAGCTTGATTAAGGATCGACATGATCAGTACTTCTGGGAAGTTGAAGTTCCTCGCTTAGTACAGAAGTACTCTGTTGAGACCTGTCTAGAGAATAAGTGGCTAATCTATGATGATAAGGGCGACTTAGTCATCAACAAGCCTCCATCAAAACGATAAGTATAATCCCTGCATGAGAATCAAAGAGATTGAAATTGAGAATATTCTCAGCATTGAGAAGCTTAAGCTTACTATTCAAGACAGTGGATTAGTGCTTGTTGAAGGATGGAACTATGATGACAATAGAGCCAACGGAGCAGGAAAAACAGCTATTTTTAACTGTCTGTCATTCGCTCTATATGATAAGCTTCCTAGAAAAATTACTGCATCGGAGATTCTTAGACGGGGTGCCAGGAATGGCTTCGTCAGAGTGGTGGTTCAATGCGGGCAAGATACTTGGACAGTTACCAGGTCTCGACCGAAGGGCGTGGTTTTCAGCAACGGTCTGGTGCAATCAGAACTTACCCAGGAAGAATGGGAAACCATATTAAGGTTAAATTACGATCAGTTCCTTATGTCCATGTACTGTTCTCAGTATACGGGAGCCACCACTGCTCCACGTTTTCTATTGACTCCAGACACGGATAAGAAGAAGTTCTTACTTCAGCTATTAGGACTTAATGTATTCTCAGATGCCAAGAAAGCCACAGATCTAAAGATCAAGGATTTTGAAACTTCTCTTGTAGAGTTTAAGACTAAGCGAGAAGTAGTTGAATCAAAGATAGACGTCTACTCGGAATCCTTAATAGATACTAATGTTTATGATCATCATATCAAGTTAGCACTTGTTGAACTACAAGAATTAAATGAAGAGATCAACGATCTTCGTAGTATAGATAAGCCAGATCTAAGCGCTCTAGCTAAAATAGAAAGTGATATCAATGTTAAGCAGATGGAGTTTGCTTCCGCTAAGACTAAGCGCACGATGCTTCATGGAAGTTATCGTGAGGTTGAGAGAGAGCTTCGTGATTATGATCCTAATATACAGTGCAGCGAATGTGGATCTACGAAAGACAGCGAAGAGGCAAGATTAGCTCATGCTAGCCATCAGGCATCTTTGAAGAGCAAGATTGCAAGCATTAAGACAGAGATCGATAACTGCGATCTTATCCTGGCTAAGGAAGAGTCTGTAAAGAATCTATCTGCTAAGCTAAGAGAGCGCAAGCAAAATGAGACCCGCTCTTACGAGAAGGCACATAACCGTATCTTAGAACTAAGAAACGCTGTAAACAATAAGACAAAAGACCTTAATGGACTACGTTTAAAACTTGAACAAGACTCTGAATTACATAGTAAAATCAAAGTACTTGTAACTACACGTGAACAGTATTTAGGCAGTGCCAAAGAAATTATTGCTGATTTAGAGCTGTATAAGACTATTGCAAGTCTCTATTCTCCCACTGGAGCGCAAGCTTATATCCTTGATTCTGTTATTGATTTCTTCAATGATGCCGTAGATAAGCACATCGAGCATCTTTGGCCGAATGCATCATATACGCTTACCTCTTATAAAGAGAATGTAAAGGGCGATATCACTGCCAAGTTCTCAGAGATTCTTACCATGAATGGAGTTGAGGTCTCTGTCGGATCTCTTTCTGGCGGCGAGCTAAGGGCTTTAAGTTTATGCGTCGATTTCAGTATCCTAGATATATTAGAAACCCAGTTTGGCATTGCTCTTAATCCAATCATACTGGACGAGCCATTCGAAGGGCTAGATCCTGCTGGACGTGAGATCGTTGTAGAGATTCTAGAGAAACTTGCCCAGAACAGGCAGATCATGGTGATAGACCATGCTACTGAGGCTAAGGCTATGTTTTCTCACATCATTCGAGTTGAGAAGCGAAGCGGTGTCTCTTGCATAGCTATCGACTCATAGTATAATGTACCTATGGAATCACTTCATAAAAAGCTTGAAGAGCTATTAAAAGCCATTAAGTCTCAGGCTCGCCCAAT
>QGNH01000005.1_pt1 | contig 17047 bp, 16 predicted proteins | sample 1735481 | NCBI WGS metagenome assembly QGNH01 (sample SAMN09239004, study PRJNA386568) | Viral metagenome, whole genome shotgun sequencing project.
CGGGGCTTCGGCTCCGCGCAAAGTTTTCATATATATGAAAAACCATATGATGTGGATTACTGAGTATGGATTAACATATATATGCTTGCGGTCACTTAGCCCGCGCAGGCGGTTGACTGCACTGCTTTATTCCAAGGGTCGCGGCCTTTATTTTAGAGCAGACACGTTTTTGCAAGCTGGAGGGCTTGATGACAATTACACCAGAAGAAGTCCAGAAGCTACAGGGGACACGCCTCGACGCTACGGCACCATGGGACAGCTACAGTGCAGAGTTAGATACTAAGATGACCCCGGAGTTAGCCGCTCAAGTGGCAGAGTACTCCACAAAGTATTACCAAGATGCTCCATCGAGTAATCAGTCTCAGGAGGTATTGGCAGAGTTAAAAGAAGGAAATGACGAGAATGCAAAGCAGTATCAGTGGCTGAAACCGGAAGAGTATGCAGATGTCGAAGCCAGAATCGGTAAGGTAATGACTCATGAGGAGTTCATATATAAACTTAGACGAGCCGGTTTAACATGCTTCTATAAGCAGCATCCACAACCGGACAAAGCTGTTTTGTTTGTGTCGCGCACTGGATTTTCTGAAGCTGAAGTAGCTTGTTGGGCACAAATCGGGCAGATGCCTGAATTATCGATTATGAACTTCGATCGGTATGGTATACCACTTGCAGAGAGGAGACGTGGTTGGCGTACTTGCCTTCTACAGCTAATGTTGAAAGAAATGATTACAGAGGAGATGGCAAATCGTATATTTGGTAAACCTCGTAGCGATGCGGCGTTTGATAGGTATAATGCAACGGTACAGGAGATTAGGAAGATTCACACCGGTGTACAGTAATAGATAGAAAAATAGGAGAGGAGACTATGACAAATTTGAATGATATTGCGGGAGATGTTTCTACACATTCGGCAGAGACACCAAAGCCTAGCAAGAAAATTGATGCTTTGGATGCGGAACTTAAACAACTTGCATTGGAAAATGCAAAGCTTGAACTTCAGGAGAAAACACTTAATTTACAAGACCTTCAAGAGCGCCTTGCTGAGCGTGGGATGAAGCGTGAAAACAGGCTTCAGCGAAGTGTTATCAATGGTCAAACATTGAAGCAGCTTTCCGCAATCGACAAAGCAACACAGAACCGCTGTAACCACAAGAAAGGCGGAAATGGTGCTCAGGGTGTTGTAGGCGGAAAGGGGGATGACTCTCAGTACGCCGTACTAAAGCATACGTTTGCTAATGGGGATATGTGGGTTCGCTGTTTACGTTGCGGCAAGACTTGGAAGCCTCCTGTCAGACGCGCTTATAAGACTGACGAAGCCTATAAGGGAGCATGGGCAGTATATGAGGAAGCTAAGGAATTTCAGACAAGAAATACACCTTCAAGTGCATATTTGTTCCGCTACTCGGATAATGGAGAGTTTTATAGGGAAGCCACAGAAGCTACAACATTGAAATAATAAGGATCAAACATGGCATCAATAGTTCAAATACCTTTTGTAACTAGCGCAGGCGGGAACTTCACCTTACCACACACTTTAGGTGTAGTTCCCGGTTCCGTTGTTTTTGAGTTAACCAGTGTAGGAAGTGTTTGGTTTCAGCCCACACGTTTTGACGCAAACAATCTTTATTTGATAGCATCAGGTGCAGGAGTAACAGGTTATGCTATTGTTTATGCCAGCGGAAGTCCATTTCTTTCTTCATCTGTTTTTGGAAATTCAACAATCCAGCTTCAAGAAGTTGTAGATGATGCATCTACTTTAGGAGATGTAGCCCCCGCCCTTGCGACGGGTGGATTTTCTATGTCACCAGCATTATCTATTGCCAATGATGTTATGCAGGCAATTATCAATGGTGGAAATGCAGGTCAAGCATATAACTGGAAGTGGAATCGTTATAATCTTCCTACATTCCCAGTAAACAGTGTGCAGCAAGACTACTTTATCCCGAATTTGTTTAATATTGGTTGGCTTGAGAGTGCATGGATGGTAGATATTAACCAGACATCGGTTCCTAAGCAGAGATTTCCAATTGAGATCGACAGGGACTTGTTGGTAACTAATAACCAAGGTGGATATACGGCCAAGGTTTCGTGGTTGCCGAACAGTATGTTGATGACAGGAACATGGGGAGCAGCGCCACAAGGACCAACAGCAGGAAATCCAAGCGGTCAGATTACTGTATCCGGTCCCAGTATGAGCGGGCAGCAGAATCCGGGTCCGGGTGTAATATATACTAATCCTCTTGGAACTTTGCTTACTCCATATAATGCTACGACTGCAATACAAGACCCCAATGGAAACTTATGGTGTCTTACAACATATGGAATTTGTGGGAGTGTGGAACCAACGTGGCCTGCCAGTCCTACATATCCTACTTTGCGTAATCCAAATTTGCTTTCAACAACGGTAACCGATGGAGGTTGTGTTTGGACAGCAATTAATCCGGTTGGTCAAGGTATCAGGGTTAGTCCTACCCCTCCTCAGTCTGGGGTAGTATGGGTAATACAAGTTGTTGGGCAAATGGTTGCCCCCAGATTCACCAATCTTACACAATATTTGAACCCTCTGCCCGATAATTTTGAGTGGGCTTTCAAAAGTGGGTTTTTCGCACAATGTTATAGACGAAATCCCGATCCCAAAGTTAGAGCCAGATTTGCTCAAGAGCAGCAACTATGGCTGGAGTCCTTAGATAAGGCTGTTAGACAGGCAGATAGGGAACCGGATGATTTCGGATTTTATCCGGGAAATGTAGGGGTTATGGACACAGGTTTTGGAATCAATCAGATTACACCCTCACTTCCGTTTGGACCATGGAGTTAGTAATTTAGTATAAAAACTACGGGAGACGTCTTGGCATTTCGCCCGTCTCCCATTTTTATTTTTAGTTGCACGGAGAGGTTATGGCACTGAGTTCTATAAAATTGATACAGACGCTTGAATGGGCAAAACGCTTTATCTCACAGCGTCCTACAGCATTAGGAAATTTCAATGAGCCTGCTGTTAGCAGTGCTAATACAGTTCTTCAGACCATTGTTAGTCCTCCATTCTCGTGGCCGTGGAACCGTGCAGTAACCGGGTTTGTTTGTGTTCCGGGACAGCAGGATTATACCCTGTTTAACTGGCAAGTTGCTACTAATGTATCAGCAGGAACTGTTACAGTGGACAGCAACGGTAATTCACAGATTGTGACCACTGGTGGAGTTACGGGAAGCACTGCTCCAACGTGGAACCCAACCACAGGACAAGTTACGAACGATGGATCAACCGTGGTTTGGATGAATTCTGGTCCAATCGGTTTGTCCGGGGGGTCTACAACTTATAATTTTGGTTGGATCGAGACGGCATCCATAAAAGCGACTAATCCGAATACTTCAGCCCAAGAGTGGAAGGAGATCGAAGTTAAGTTGTGTCTTTCCGCTGAATCTGCGAAATCCAGACCACACGATATTTCGGCACAACTATTTGACTCATTGGGGAACGTAACTTTCAGACTTATGCCTTGCCCAGATCAGGCATACCCAGTGTCCATCACTATTCAGCAGAAGCCAACATTAATCACAAGTCTTAATGGAACATGGGCACCAATTCCAGACTCGTATTCCCATATATATAATTGGGGAATGCTGAGTCTTTTATTTTTGTTCACAGACGATCCCCGCGCTCAGATGGCAGAGCAGAAATTTTTAGCACATATTTTGAGTTCTAGCCAAGGTTTAACTCAGACACAGTTTAATATTTTCCTGTCTCAATGGCAGACGGTCACAGGGTTGCAGCAGACGCTTCCGGCGTCTAACCAGCAAGGAATTCAAGGGCGAGGGAGTGTATAATGTCGCAGGCATCTTTAACTGTCAATACGTTCATAACACCTGATGGAAGTCCTGTTTCTAATGGGTTTATTCTTATTAGGCTGAGCCAAGATGGGTCTGCATCTGGAGAGCAGATTACAACCCAATTTGTTAGTATTCCTTTGGATGTGAATGGAACTATTATTGGAAGCCCTGTGTTTTGGGTGAATGCATACATTAGTCCTTCGGGAACGTATTATATACAGTCGGTTTATTCTGCCACGGGACAGTGTGTCTCTGGTCCTAATAGAATTACGGTTTAAGATTATTGGAGAGATAATGAACTGGAAAAAATGGTTAGTATCAGTTTGGAGCGAAGCGGACGGGACAGGGAGTAGCTCCCGACTTATAATTTCTTTGCTTGTTTTATTTATTATAACTGTAGGTGTTGGTTTTACCATAGCAGTTCACAAGCACTCCCTAGCAATGAATGATTTTAACAGTTTTCTTGTCACTTCTGGGGCTTTTATTGTGACTACTTGTACTCCCTTGTATGCAGTAAATAAGGGAGCAGCAGTCATGAAGGGAAAAACGGATGCAGCGGCCAGCGTAGCAGCCAATACTTCTAGTGTTCCGGAAGTAAGTGTAATTGCCTCTGGTAATTCCCCTAGTGTGGATGTCAAGTAGTTAAAAGGATGTAATTATGTCATTTGGAATTGTCAAGACGATATTGGTTACCGATCCATCAAATAATGGACCCACTCCTGTTGTATTCGATTTGTCTGGGAATGCGTGGACTAGCGTAGATACAGTTGATCCATCGGGGGTTGTGCAGGAGTATTCAAATATAGGAAACTTATTGAATACCTACACAATTGACACCGTACCATGGGCAGTTGATTTGAACGGATATTTATGGGGAACCGGGCCCGGAGATGCAGTAACAAAATTTACTACAGCGGGTTCCGTTATTGGCACATATTCTGTGGGATCAAATCCATCTCAGTTAGCCATTGATTCTTCTAATAATGTGTGGGTGTCGTGTCCGGGAAATCATTTAATCACCGGGGTGGTTACAAAACTATCGAATAGCGGCGTGCTGCTTGGAACCTATAATACTGGAAATTGGCCGGGAGGAATCGCCATTGATTCATACCAGAATGTATGGGTTGCCGATTGGACAGATGCACGTCTTCTAAAATTCTCTAATTCAGGAGTATTGATTGGAACGTATGGTGCTGATTGGGGCGGGGCAGCCTCTAGATTTATTACCATTGCACCAGATGACACTATTTGGTGTACGCAGGATGAAAATTATTATGTTAAACATGTTGCAAACGATGGCAGTTTAATTGGCGCTTATTCTATAAATACTGGGGATGGAGTTAAGTTAGATTCTTCCGGAAATGTTTGGTTTGCATCAAATGGTAGTGGTACGACTAATGTATTTGAGTTATCCAGTTCTGGTGTAGTTATTAATGCATATATTGCGAATTTTATCTCGTCCGGACTTTCAATTGATTCATCTGGGAATATATGGGTGACTAGTCATTCCGAGGGAGGTTCTACTGTAAATGCAATAACTATTTTAGGGAACAATGGAAACCCTGTACTAACTAGCGTAAGTCCTTCTTTTGTGGAAGAAGGAAGCGGAAACACGGTTATTACATTAAGTGGCTCAGGTTTTGTTTCTAACTCTACTGCTTATTTTAATTCTACAGCACTGGTTACTACTTTTGTTAGTTCTATCGAACTTACTGCCACGATTCCATCTAGTCTTCTGGTATCCGTGTCCAGCAGTTTGATTTCTGTATCTCAGTTGTCGGGAACGAGTAATACAGAACCCTTTACAGTTATTTCAGATCAAGCCAATCAGGTAGTTGGTGGAAATTTTGTAGACTCAGAAGGTAACCCTTTAGAAAATGGTTTTTTGTTATTTGAATTATCCCAAGATGGAATTGTAAACACATCAACAAGAGTATGTTCTAACTATACTGTACAGATTTCTCTTAATTCTTCGGGAAGCATTTCGTCTATCCCGTCATATTTCTTATTTCCTAATGATACTATTACACCATCTGGAACGTTTTATATAGTATCTGCATTTACAGCAGAAGGGCAAAAAGTCTGGGGTCCGAATGTCCAGAATATATTATCCACACCCTCACCATTCAACGTATCTGCATGGGTTCCTGGACAACTTAATTAGGAGAATTTAAATGGGTAACAATCTTCAACTAGCTGGAGCGCAAAGTCAGACACAGGTTAAATATAGTCCCCTGTTCGTTTCTCGTTTTTTTAGTGGTATCTGGACCAATCGTTCTCCTTTACGTGATGCCACTACTACGCGTTTGATCGAGCATTTTTATGGTCAAGCAGGAGATGCGCTTATTTCTGGTCTTAACGTTGAGATTACAAATAAGCTAACCCTAGCCCGTAGACCCGGAACATCTCCGTTGGACAGCAATAGCTATGATTCTCCAGACCGTTTCTATGAGTTTCGTCTTTTTGATACTTCTACAGAGCAAATTAATCTAATGATTGATCAAGCCAATGCTCTGTATTCTTTATACAAAGGAGGAGGGAGTTCTTCATATCCTACATACAATGGGGTAAAGAGGCTTGTGTTTACCAAGAGTGCAGGGGCAGGACAATCCTATATGCAGTCGGTTGGAAATAGCCTGTATTGGGGAGATGGAGTTGACAACCAGAAGTGGCTTGAGAGTCTTGTGGTTTGGTCAGATGGTGCCCAATGGAACAGTAGTTCATACCCATATTATACTACTTTTCTGATCGATCCTAATGGAAATGTTCAACAGTTAGTTCCGATTGCAATTCCGGTTACAGACGTTGCCATTTCCGCAAACGTTCTGACAATCACATCTTCAGCAACACTAACTAGTTTTCTGTCTACAGGGATGTATGTATCGTTTCCTGAGAATATGAATGCTACATTTTTAAATAACCAGACCGTTTTGCTTACTGGAGTTACTACCAATACATTTACAGCAAGTTTCACCAATGTTGATTATGTTGGGACAGAGACTGATATTGATGCCATGCAAGCCTATGGTGGAGTTAATCCGGCATCGGGGTCTACAGTTCCAACGTGGAGCACTGTTGTTCCATCTAGTTCTAACAATTTTGCCGGTGGAGTAACTTTAGATGGACAGGTTAAGTGGGTTAATCGTGGAAGTGCTGTAAAGAATTGGGGAATTGCTCCTCCTACTTCTCAGCCTCTTTTTGATCTTGGTGCATCATCTGTTTCGTGGGGAGCGGGCGTTTTCTACTCATTAGTTAGTGTGGTGGTGGATTCAAACGGAAATTTGCAGCAGGTTACTACGCCGGGTCTAAGCGGTAGCTCTCAGCCAACTTGGGCAACTACTATTGGTCTTACGACGTCAGATGGTCAAGTTACGTGGACCATGATTCAAACTGTTGCTTTAGGTGTTCCTAAATCTCTTACTTGGGAACCAAATACAGAGTATACCCAGAGTACTACATTGAATTTGACTTCTATTGCGGTTGCAGTAGGTGGAAGTACAGTATACTCCGGTGCAATTACGGGCGGAGCGGATAATGCATTTGTTACCACTCCTCCGACGATGTTTGTTATTACAGGGGCTATTGATGTTGTAAATAATGGGGTATTTCCTTGTACAGCATCTACTACCACATCTATTACATTAACAAATCCAAATGGAGTGTCTGAAACCAGTTCGTCGATTGTGGCAACCATCCAAGGCTCTTTCGTTATTGGCAGTACCTATGGAACAACCGGTAACATCAATTGTCTGTTTATGTTGGGTCAAAATACTCAACCAAGTCTTATTGGCAGTGTGAAAGCATATTTATATGCAGGTGTTCATTCTGGAAGTGGCGTTGGACGGTTTACGCTTACACATCCAACAAGTACATCTAGTGCTCTTGCCAGCACTCTAACTCAAAATAGTTTAGATTTTGCCGGTGCTCCTGAAAGTGGCAGTATGTTTAGTTGGGATAACTTATTTGATGATTTCAGTACTTCAGGTGGTGGGGCCAATTTAACATGGGATACTGTTAATGCAGCCGGTGAGGTAGTTAGCTTCAACACTCCATTCTCTAATTTTATTAACACCTACGAGTTGATTATTCTTGCAACATTGAATGTTCCAGTAGCCGGTACTTATACTTTTTCCATCAGTCACTACGATGGTATGATATGGGGAATTGGAAATGGGGCTACATCGACCGGGGGTTCAGGTTATCCTAATAATCAAGGACAGGTTGTTACAGCAGCAGAAGGATACCCTAATTTTGGGGGAACCAACGGAGGTACTCCGGGTGGAGGAACTTATGACCCGGTTACAAACACATTCTCAGGTTCTGTTGGAGTTACCGATACGTTTCAAGTAACGTTTCCTGCTCCCGGAAATTATCCAGTAGAAGTTGATTATAGCTATTGGTATCATGACGGAATGCAGTTAAACGTTATGTGTAATGGCGACATTTTAGCCAATACAAGTGGAGGTTCTGGAAATCCTACAAGCGGAACAAGCGAACCAATTTGGCCTTCTTGGACAGTATCAAATGCTCCTTTGTATCCCACGGTTACAGAGTCTAGCGGACAGTTAACTTGGTATAATCTCGGCCCTGTGACGGATTTTTCATGGGCAGCAAATACAACATTTACATTACCAGATACTACAATTGTAGACCCTAATGGCTATGAGGAAGCACCATATAGAACTGGTGTTACTGGGGCAATTGCTCCCACATTCTCTACCGGCGCAAACTCGCTTACCTATGATAATCCAAATCTAATTTGGATAAATGAGGGTATTGCTGCAACGGTTAAAACTGGAACGTTGAGTACATTTAATGGCGGTTGGACATATTGGGTAGCATTGGTCGATACATTAGATGATACTGTGTCTAACTGTAGTCCAGCATCTCAGGTAACAGGTAACTTTATCGGTATTAATGGGGTATTTTTGGAACCGGGAAGCGGTTTGCCGGATAAAGCTGTTATAGACCCGCAGTCAGATTATGTAGCCATTTTTAGAAGCACAGACGGTCAGTCTGTTCCTCTTTTGATACCGGGCCAGCTTTCTGATTGGACTGTACCATTAAGTGTATATCTTACTGATGGGTATACCGATAAAACGCTGGATGTAGGCTTGAATAACGAGATATTGGGTGCGATTGATGGAGAGAATACTCCTCCGGGCGCTGGAGCAATCAATTTAACTTATCATCTTGATAGAATTTGGTACAGCATTGGAAATGTGGTTTATTGGACGACCGGTCCTGCCACTCCATGCGGAAATGGTATAAATGGAACAGCACCATTAAACTTTTCATCTATGCCGTCTCTAGTAAAACGAATTGTTCCTACAGCATCTGGGGCATTTATTTTTACCGTTTCAGACATCTATATTATTCAAGGGAACGGAACAGCGCAAAGTCCGATTCAGGGAGCACTTCCTATGGCTCCGGGGGTGGGATTGCTTAGTTATAATGCTTTAGATTTACGCGGAACATTAATAGGGTTTTTTACAACAGACAATCAATTTGTTATTTTGAATCCCGAGAATGGTATAAGTTCTGCAAGTTTGCCGATTGGAGATCAGTTTCGGTTAACGAATGGAAATCCCGGACAGAACTGGAATCCTGCTAATGTATATGTAGCATGGCACGTTGAAGGGGAAGATCAGGCGTGGTATGTGGGAGATGGTGCAACAGGTTGGTATAAATTGATGGATACACCGGCTCCTGAAAGCGGAAACACATGGTCGCCTTATTCTATTATCACAGGAGGAGCGGGAGCTATCCAAAGCGTTGAAGTGACTCCGGGAGTTCATCGTCTTTTAGTTGGACCTACCGGTACAGGAAGTATCACACAGAGAGATTTAACGGTATATTCCGATAGTGGCACATCATACCCTGCATATGCTACTATTGGTTCAGTGGTATTGGCCCAACCGGGTCAGATTGCTGAAGTAGCTTTTATTACAACAGAGTCTATAAAGGTTGGTTCTCCTCTTGTGATTGGACTTCTTGTAGACGAGTGTTTACCTTATTATACAGGACCAATTGATATTCTGAAGGTATGGGTAAACGATCCTCCAAACTTAAAACCAAGTAGTTCTTTGTACAGTCAGCGTTTCTATTTGTCCGAGTTAAAAGATGAGACGGCGGCGATGCGCCATTGCCAGTTGCAAATCATATTTTCTCCGTATGATACAGTGGCCAATGAGTTGCTTTCAACAACCATTTTTGGCACTTTTTCGCAAGAATTATAATAGGGGTATATAAATGCCAACATTACAGGAATCTAGCACTAAAAATTTAGATATGAGTAATTATACCCCAGTTACCAATGAGGCTTCTCCTTCTATGGGTATACCGGCTCCATCTGTAAGCGTGGAGCCGGGAATAAACCCTTTTATGAGATGCCCGTTGCCTTCTCTTGGTCAAACTGACCCTGATTCTCAGAGGCAGTTTTATAAAGGAAGTTCTACTTCACAGACTAGATTTTTTACTCCTCCTGCACCAGCAGGGGGAAGTGGTACATATGTTACCAACAACTATTCTAATAGCTCGAATAGTTCGAGTGGTTCAGGTGGGGGAAGTTCTAGTGGGGGAAGCGGAGGCAGCATAACGGGAATTACTGTAACACAGGCATCCCTTGTTGCAGCTAGTCTTGGACCCGGAGGTAAGTTTTCTGGGTCTATTACACTCAGTAAGTCATTCCAGCTTTTAGGATTGACCGCAAGTGCTCCTTGTCGTATTCAAATATATGGTTCACGGGTCGCTCAGCTTGGGGATTTATATAGAGGTCTAGATGTTACTCCACCAGCAGGCTCTACTCAGAACATTATCACTGATGTGGTATTAGATACCTCTCCTTATACTTGGACATTTCAGGATCGTATGGGCTCTAATGGGGAGTCTCCTGTGACTGCAAGGGTATATGTTACTATCACAAATTTAGATATAACTACCGACAATATTACAGTGGGTATTTCATACGTTCCATTGGCAACTAGTTAAGGAGAATTTATGAACCGCGAATGTATAAGTCCGGGTGGAGGAGTATACCCAATCACAGGTGATGCGACTTCAACGGCAGGTTCTCCTATAGTGAGAGTTGTTGGATTACAGGGAACTCCTGTTGCGAATGCGGGGTTATACTCAGGGCAAGTATTACAATATAGTGCGGACGAAAATTCATGGGTTCCTGTTTTGGAGGCGCAGATTTTATGCAATGGTGTTGCAATCTCGGATGACCCTAATATTAGTGTGAATGTAGTGAAGCCTGTTCTAGTAAATGGAGTTTAAGTATGTCTATAAATTTGAATAATAATCTTCCTGCTCCCCCAACTGGAGGAACAAATGTAAATTTTCAGGAAGATGGCAGTGGAAATGTCAGTGCATATGTTGGTCTTGCTTCAAACAAGATTATAACTGCTCCGGTTGTGAAGTCATATGTGCTGTCGGCTGCTGCGACTGCGGCAGGAGGCTCTACGGTTTATACAGGGACAATTGTTGTTCCTGTAAACAGTTTAGTAGGATTGCTTTTCACAGTTTCCGGTTTCGTAGCCACTCCTGCAAATAACGGTACGTTTCTTTGCACCGCGAATAATGGGACCACCACAATTACCCTTGCAAATACGGCGGGGGTTTTTGAGGTTCAGGCAGCGGCGGCGATTTCCGGCTCTCTTATCCTTGATTGTAGCCTTGGCAACAGCTTCTTTGTTAACGTGACTGCACCTATAACAAGCATGAGTATAACCAACCCGACAGATGGGCAGGAGATTACGATACTCTGGCAGCAAGATGTTACCGGACACGCTGTAGCAGTTGCTGGTAACCTATTAGGGACATTTAGTGTCACACTCACGGCAAACAAACATAGTTGTTATAAGTGGACGTACAATTTAGCGGATACTAATTGGTATTTAATTAATTCTAATAATATGTAAGGAGAAAAAAAATGTCATTTGATAAGATTTTTTATGGACCGCCTAATAGTGGTGCTCATGGTATTGGAGCATTAGGAGTAGATATTTCTAGCAAATCGTTGTATGTCTCAACAAGAAACGGTTGGGAACTGGCTGCTTCTGCAAATCCACCAATAGCGACTGATTCCGCATTAGGTGTGGTAGAGCCTGATGGGACAACAATTACAGTTACAAGCGGTGGAGTGATTTCAGCCGTTGGCGGCGGGGGTAGCGGAGCATTGACACAGATCGGGAAGGTTGTGGTTGGTTCTCCTGTCCCAAGTATTGCTTTCAATGCTATACCGGGAAGCTATACTAACCTGCAACTTATTATCAACGGACAGAGCAGTTCTAACGTCGGTTCACAGGATGATGTTCATGCAACTTTCAATTCCGATAGCAGTGCTGATTATGATATGACATTTCTTGTGGGCAATGGTAGTTCTGCGGTAAGTTCACAGCTAACTGCTCAAGATTATTTTATTGTTGCTACACTTAATAATGTGGCAACAACAGGAAAAGCGGGGTGTGTAAACTGCTTAATTTTGTCGTATACAGGGACAGCATTCTACAAAGAGATAATGTGCAATCAGCATTTTTGGAATGCGGGCTCATTTTTGCAACCAATGCTAGTTTCTGCGGATTGGAACAGCACGGATGCAATCACCAGTATTTCACTTGTGCTAAATAGCGGTAGCAATTTTGTGGCAGGAACGACAGCGACTCTTTATGGGATGCAGTAATAATTTTTCAGGATTTCACAGGTAGACCGGGGATTGTAAAATGACAAAATGTAACGTGAACGGAATAAATGAAATCGATTTTACTTTCCCCGGAGCCAGTGCTGTAACAGTTAATGCCGGAGTTGCATCTCTTACAGTGTCTGAGCCTTCTGGTACTGCAAATGAAGTTATGGCTACACCGAATGGAAGTTCGGGTGTAGCCTCTTTACGCGCAATAGCTCCTACTGATTTACCAATTGCAACCACTTTAGCATTAGGCGTAGTTGAGCCGGACGGAACGACAATTACTATCACAGGCGCAGGAGTTATTTCATCCGTTGGAGGGGGCGGAAGCAGTGTTTCTGTAGTTACCAAGACAGCTAATTATACGGCTGTGAACGGGAATCTTGTACTTTGTAACACGACATCTGCAAGCTTCACTGTGACACTTCCTGCTCCTACACTGGATTCTACGGTATCAGTCAAGAAGATTTCAAGTGATGTAAATACAGTGACTATAAGCCCGTCTTCTGGTTTGATTGAGGGTGTGGCTACGATGACGATCACAACTCTAGGTGATTGCATGGACCTTGCCGCAGATGGAACAAATTTTTGGATTATCTAGTCAGGAGCAATTGAATGAGCAACTTTGGCGGAATAAAAATTGAAGATGGAGCAGGGAACCCGATAGTATCGACGAGTGGTGCGCTTAATGTGAATGTCACAAATTCTTCGACGATTGGTGTACTAACGGCGGAAGCGTCGGGGGGTGCTGCTCCGGGAGCGACTTTCAATGGTTCTACAAATATAGCGATTGACTACCACACTGTAGGGGCTGATGTGGCGGGTGCGGCGGCGGCAGTGACGCTGAGCGGTTTAGGGGGAGTTCCAACTAGTACTACGGTCAATGGTCATGCACTTAGCAGCAATGTCACAGTTTCAGCATCAGATATTACAACGGGTACTTTACCTCATGCACAGTTACCAACACTTTTGTCTGGAGATATTCCTGCTAATGCGGCAAACACTTCGGGCACAGCATCCAATCTTAGTGGAACGCCAACTTTACCCTCTGGTACGAAGGCAGCTACACAGACTACAGGTGATAATACAGCAGACCTTGCAACCGATGCTTTTGTAAATGCATCCATAACTGCATTGTCTCTTGGAACTGCTTCTACAAAGGCAACATCCTATTTCCAGACAGCACTTACTAACCCAGTTACAGGACCGGGCAGCGGTGCAACCGTTGGTCATCTAGCAGTTATGGGAAACACTTCAGGGACAAGTATCACCGACGGAGGGGCAGTTCCTGTAGGAACAGTTACTCTTAGCGGTTCTCCAGTTAGTCCTAATATTGCAGCATTCTCCTCATCTAGTGCAATAACGGCAGCTACTTCAGCCAACATCCAGACAGCCATTGGTGCGAGTGTATATGATACCAGTGGAGCAGCAGCTACAGCACAAAGTAATGCAGAAACTTTCGCAGCTAACGCCAGCAATATATCGTCTGGCACAGTTGGTATAGCATACCTGCCTACCGGAACTAGTTCAAGCACTGTAGTAAAAGGCGGAACAATTACAGCGGCTGGACCCATTGGAAGCACAACAGCAATTCCCATATTAACATATAATGCAGCCGGACAGTTGACGGCGGTAACCACCGCTACCCCCGCCGTGAGTGCAGTTGCTGGTAAATCATTAACAGGAAGTGGTGCGTCTATTCCTACGGGTCCAACATCTTCCACAAATGGAGATTTAGTTAGCTTTACTGGTGCAGCGGGTCAGATTGCCGATAGCGGTATTGTAGCCAGCAATGTTCCCTTGCTTAATGCAGCGAATTCGTTTACCAACGCCGGTACTACTACATTTCAGCAGGGTTCGTCTGGTATCGCCCTTGATGCCACGACCCAGACCGTCGGCACGACGTATGGGACTGGGGGGTATTTAATCATCAACGCAGAAGGTCCGACATCGACAACTGGCGCATCAATATTTTTGGGTGGAAGCGCTCGTAGTGACGCAAATAAAAACGCGATCACGTTCAACGAAAACAACACAGAGTACGCACGGATTGATGGGAATTATACTGGGCATACGGCGGGCAACGTCGGCATCGGGACGACGGCACCAGGTCAAAAGCTGGATGTTTCAGGCAACATCAATGTAAACACCAACGGCACTCCTGCTCTCATTTCTACTTTCAAACCAACTTCTACTTCAGGAAACAACATCTTCATCGGTGGAGGTGGACAGAGTTCAGTGTATGACGGCACAAATGTATATACGGGTTCATATAATACGGCGGTAGGTATGAATGCTCTCCAGTCCAACACGACAGGCTACTACAACTCTGCGCAGGGGGTCGGAGCCCTTTACTCCAACACGACAGGCTACTACAACTCTGCGCAGGGGGTCAGTGCCCTTTACTCCAACACGACAGGCTACTACAACTCTGCGCAGGGGGCCATCGCCCTTCAATCCAACACGACAGGCTACTACAACTCTGCGCAGGGGGCCATCGCCCTTCAATTCAACACGACAGGCAGCAGCAACTCCGCGCAGGGGGCCGGAGCCCTTTACTCCAACACGACAGGCAGCAGCAACTCCGCGCAGGGGGTCAGTGCCCTTTACTCCAACACGACAGGCAGCAGAAACTCCGCGCAGGGGTACCAGGCTGGCTACAATTCTGATGTCGCACTACAAACAATGACCAACAGCACCTTCCTTGGTTATGGTGCTAACTCATCGGTAGACGGAATAACCAACTCAATGGCTCTTGGTAACGGTGCTCAGGTAACGGCAAGCAATCAGGTAGTTTTGGGAAATAGTGCGGTAACGAAGACGTTATTAAACGGCAACGTCGGCATCGGGACAACAACGCCGAACAGTCCTTTAGCTGTAGTTGGTCTTCCGTTATATTCAACTAATGCTCTTGCCATAGCAGGTGGACTTGCAGTAGGAGATTTTTACAGAGTCGCTGGTGTAGTATCAGTGGTCTATTAAGTTTTTTCAAGAAGTTAAGGAATTTATGATTACGAGTCGGTTTATTAATCCTGATGATTATCCTCTTTTGAAAGAAAGCTTGGCGGCAGACGAATATCATAGGAATACTCCGTTGGATTTTTTTATTGAAGCCAACACAGTGTGTTCTGTATTCTCAGATGAAGCTGGTCCTGTTCTATTTGTGAGGGGCCATCCATTGTTTAACACTGAAGACACTAGTTGGTACATGGTGCGCCTTGACATCCAGTTCTTGAATAACCGAGATGCTAAACGAAACATGAGGGTAATGCTTGAAGGGTTTCCTATTCTAGAGGCACGAGCTAAAGAGAACGGCTTCAGGGGTTTTCTTTTTGAGAGCATAGTCCCACTTCTCAGAAAATTCTGTATTAAGCGGCTCGGCTTCGAAGTTTTTGATGAGCAGTTCTTGGTAAAGTATTTACAGGAAGATGCAGTTCGAGAAGTTGACAAAGTGTCAGAGGGTGTGCTATAATGAAAATATACAGAAAGTTGGAATACTCGCTAGTCGGTACAGAATACGTTCTTATGAATAGCGAGTGGTTTGATTATTTTGGTCCGGTAGAGAAGATGTGTGGGGCGACGGCAGCACAGACTGGCATACAAAATTCACAGATTGGTTTTATGAGCCAGTTGCAGTCGCAGGCAAGCACCGTGTTTGGTAATTCTTCTACTGTTTTTAGTAGTCTAATGAAGACATTTGCCCCAATTGTTCAAGCTGGTCCAGATCAGCAAGGATTTTCTCCGACCTTGAATGCCAATTTGAATTCTCAGGCTATCACACAAACGGCGCAGGGCTATAAAAATGCTAAAGCAGCTGTAGGCAATGAGGAAGCAGCTATTGGGGGAGGAAACACATCGTTGCCAAATGGGGCGACTATTGGAGCCGATGTTAACCTTGCATCTAGTGCAGCTAACCAGACATCCTCGGAACTAAGTCAGATCACCCAAGCGAACTATGCACAAGGTAATAAGAACTATACGTCAGCTGTTGGTGGGGAAGAGGCACTTCCGGGAGTATTTACACCGGCGAGTGGGGCGGCAGGAGAAGCAACCGGGGCGGGTGAAGCGGCAGGTAGCATGGCTAATCAAATTTCTTCGGAGAATAGCAGTTGGGTAGGAGCAGTAACAGGTGCTCTCGGTTCAGCAGCCGGTGCAGCCGCAAAGATGTAAAAAGATGTAAGTTGTTAGTAATATATTAGGGACATTAAGGAAAATAAATATGCCAACTCCAAGTTCAGCAGTAGTAGATACTCAAGATTCAGCGTCTAGCCCATATCAGGGAGTGTCAACTCCTCCTCCCGATGGCACGGCGGGAGATGTTGGTAACACATCTGTAGCAACTGCTCCAGCGCAACCGGTGCAAGCTGCACAGCCAACTCAAGCAGCGCAAGCGACACAGCCAGCGCAGCCAACGCAGGCGACGCAGCCGGGGCAACAGGCACAGCCAGCACAAGACGGCAAACCCTCTCCTGCGTCTAAAAACGCTACATCTGTGACTCCTAATTCTCCGGTAAATCCCGCTACTCCTGATCC
>QGNH01000253.1_pt1 | contig 17033 bp, 14 predicted proteins | sample 1735481 | NCBI WGS metagenome assembly QGNH01 (sample SAMN09239004, study PRJNA386568) | Viral metagenome, whole genome shotgun sequencing project.
TGACGCAGCAGCGGTTTTACCGATGGAGCTTTAAAATAGTCATAGGCCCCGATACCCGAAACGGTCAGCAGGACGACTAGCACAATGTTGATGGCTTTCACTTTTCACCTCCTTTTTTGATTGGTCTGAATTGTCAAAGTGCTTGGTATCCTCAGCTTAGGGCAGCGGCAGAAAAGATATAGGCGGGCGGAATTGCTTTTGGCGGTAAGTATCTCGCTACGGCGCGCTGATCTCTTTTTCCACGTCTTTTCTTGGCCGCGTGTATCTGGTTCTGGACAGATCCACAATCTCATCGGCGCAGGAGGCTTGTTCCGCCGGTCCCGGCAGCGTGTCGGCGCTGAAGGCCTTCGAGGTGACGCCGTCGATCATCAGCTTGAGATAGATGCGGTAATTGGGCAGATTGATGATGTCCTCTTCGCTGAATACCGGGCTGAACTCCCGCGCCAGATAGCTGGCGTCTTTCGCGCCGGTCCGGAAGGCGATGATGGTGCCCACGTTGCCGAACACCGCCGCTCTCACTTCGTCGTCCAGCTGTTCGATGTACTGATGGGCCAGGGTCAGGCTCAGGCCGTATTTGCGGGCTTCCGACAGGACATCGGCAAACGACAGGGTGATGAAATTGTGCATCTCGTCCACGTAGAGGTAGTAGGAATGTCTCCGGCATTCCGGCAGGCTGGCCCGGCTCAGGGCGGCCAGCTGCATCCGCGTGACCAGCATCGCGCCGAGCAGGGCGCAGTTGTCTTCCCCAATCCGGCCTTTGGCCAGATTCACGATCAGGATCTTCTTCTCGTCCATCACGGTGCGCAGCTTGAAAGTGTTTTTCCGCTGGCCGACAATGTTCCGCAAGGGGATTGAGGCCAGGAATTGCCCGATTTTGTTCAGAATCGGCGAAATGGCGGCGGACCGGCCCCAGGCCGAAAGTTTGTCGTATTCGGAAAACCAGAAAGCTCTGACCTGCGGATGTTTAACTTTCAGCAGCACGCCTTTTCTAAAATCGGCGTCAGTCAGGAGCTTTGGAATGTCCAACAGGGTGCTGCCGGGATATTCGAGCAGGGTCAGGATCGAATAGCGCAGGATATGTTCCAGCCGGGGTCCCCAGAAATCGGCCCAGATCTTCTTGAAGACCGCGATCAGGCCGGACGCCACCAGATCATGATAGTCGGCATGGATGCGTTCCAGCGGATTGAAAGCGATGGGATATTCGATATCCGCCGGGTTGAAATAGATGACATCGTTTATCCGTTCGCGCGGAACCAGCGTCAGGATCTTTTCGGCCAGGTCGCCGTGGGGATCGATCAGCGCCGCGCCGTTCCCGTCCCGGATATCCGAGACGACCATGTTCTCGATCAGCGTTGATTTTCCGCTGCCGGTTTTGCCGATCAGGTAAATGTGGGCGCGCCGATCCTTCGCTTTGATGCCGAACAGCTTGTGGATATTCCGGTAATCGGTGACGGCGAAAAAAGTGATCCGGTCCGGATCGTTGTTTGTCTGGTGCATGAGGACAGCATAAAGGCGGAAAAGGAGCCAGTTAAGGGAGGGTTAAGTGATTGAAAAGGCAAGATTCGAGAACTTAATGTACATCAATGCCTGGAAAAGGGATAAGTCTATTCAAAATCAAAGGAAACAAGAAAAACACTCTGCTTTTCTTCTGGGGTTTTCTTTTGACAATGTCAATGGATGAATGCTATTTTTAACTAGCAAGGGGCTCCTGCCAGATCTCATCTCATAATTTTGGAACATTAAAGGCAATACATGAAACTTGGACAAATCAATATTCGAGACTTTCTTACTAAAACTGGAGGCGACGTTCGAGGGAGCCTTGTTTCAGATGCAAAAGACCGCTATTACGCTGCTGATTATGATTGGAGTCAAGATCCTCAGTCCTCAGATCATATCTTTGTTTGGCGCAGAGGCAATCACAATGTGAATAAGGTTCGGTTTAAAAATCCGATTGACCTTGACGAAGCCCTGGTCTCATTCTTTGGCCTGTACAGTGGTGATGGTGCCAAGGGAGGAGAGGACCTTAAGAATTTAGGCAAAATTAAGCCGCCGATTTCTTTTTCTCAAAAAGAACCTAATCTCATCGCCTTTGCAGTAGAACAATTCCGGAAGATTTTTTCTGGTTCAATTCATTTTGTCTTCTTTCTCGGCGAGGATAGTGCTTTCTTTATGGCTGGCGAGGGGGCCGAACTACTTAAGGTCTATTACAAAGGCAATGTTCCAGCGGTACCACCACTGTCTGAAATTCGAACGACTTTGGATGTAGCCGACAAAAGATATTTGATGGAAAAGAGGCCTTCTCAAAGCTCTCCCGAAAGCGACTTGGCCTTCTATTATTTACATAAAGAGGCTATGCAAGAAATCCTTAAAGAGAAAAAGGCTGAGCAGCTCCTGAAAGCTGGCATCAAGCCTCAAGGGCTCGATAGAGTAGAAGCCTCTTTGCGGCGTCCTTTTAAAAAAGGAGCCAGACTTCCTGGAGGATCGAGCCGCTCAGATGAAACTAATGTTGGATCAATAAGTGGTTTTGGTGAGCTCTTTCTTAAAATGATGCACGAGATCGAAAGTTCGATTTATGAAAATACACAAGTTTCAAGTCAAGGCCTGATCCAATGGGTAGGAAAGCCATCCGAGATCGGAGCTGTGATTGATATTAAGAATTTTTTTGAAACCAGTCCTTATGGGCGGATTGCTAATGAAAGGCCGAACATCAGAGATCACGGACCAGAAAGTCTTATGGGGCAGTGGAAGCGGTCGAATGAAATTATACTCAAACCAAAAGTTAGAATGACTCCATTATGGTGTTATACGGCAGGGTTGTATCTCGCAGAGGGCGGCACAGACAAAGCGGAACTTTTCTCGATGTACAAAAAGCGGCCCAAAGGTTTCGCGCTGAACTTCACCTCCTCTGAAAATATGAGTCTTGAGTTACTGCTTCGAGCACTCACCAGTATTTTCCGGGAAGAGGACTGCTTGCATTCGTGGAAGATCAAGGTGGGTTCTCAATATTTCCCAGAATTGACCGTAATCGGTTTAAAAAACGCCGTACCTATGCTCAGGGGAGGAGCCAGTGGCGACGGTAAACTCCGAACAATGGAAATTTCCTTGGCTGTAAAAGATTGGGCTTTGCAGGTAGCGCCTGTGCTAGAACAATACAAACAGAAATACACGCATGTGGAACCAACCGGCGCGGGCGTACCAAGAATAGATTTTTCAGCGTCTTCAACGCTGTGCCGTTGGTATTTCCCTTTAGTGGTGTATGCAACCTTTGGACAAATCTTTTCAGATCCTAACGATTTTGTATGATGAATCATATTCTTCTGCCACAAGTAGATCTAGTCTCAATTAAGCTCTTGCCCCCGCATGCTGCTTGGCTTAAAGACTGGCTTACCGAGCTTGAGCCTGCTCTAGACGAGGGCGACGTCGCGTCCTCTATATGCCTGCAAGGGCTTCTTAGTGAGTTAGTTCTTTATGGAAAGCCCAAACATAACTGGCTTGAAATTCTCAAGGAACACCTTACTGACGATGACGGCAACCCCTTGGCCTATTCTAAGGCATATGGAAAGCGTCTGTATCTTTTTGATAATCAATGGCAACAGACGAACATCCATGCTATTCATGCGCGGTGGTGGATCGAGATGTTTTACGGCCAGCTCTCTGCATCTGAAACCAAGTATGCTACACTCATAGAGGACAACATTCAGCCCAACGGCTGGATTTATAATCCGAAGGTCAGCCCTACCAATATAGCTACCCGAATGAAATCTGAGTACTTGATGTCTATGGCGATGGGCGTCGAGATATTACAGTTTCACGGGATGTTATCAAAATATAAGACTCGGTTCGAGGCGACATTAGCTATCCTTCCCGCAACGCCATATTTAAGCGCTGAGTATTTTCGTCTTGCAGCTCTTTCAACCATTGGAGCGGTTGCTCAGGCACCATGCGAATTGGACGGGGTTCTTACAAGTTGCAAAGTAGGGGAGGGATTTTGCGATTTCTCCGTCGGGGACAAAAGAGACGACTACATGGGAACGCTAAAGAGAACGGCACGTGATTTTGCCGTTCACTCTCCGATTTCTACGCTCCACGCATGGAAGATAGCATCATTTTGTGACGGAGAAGCACGGGATGCGGCATTGGCCACTGTCAAGCAATTCGCAATTCACTTGAAGCAGCATCCCATGGAAATTCCTGCATTTAAAATTAGAGACTTAATCGATATTCCATTCGGGACAGATGTGTCCCCGATGGAAATTCTAGCGGCTTCAGCCTTGGCAACAAGCTATGATTCTGAAAAAATATGAACAAAAGGGCAAATTTAAAAATCAGAGAGGGGTATGAGGAAACAGAACATGCAAATGAAAACGAAGCCCGACCAGACACTCTCTATCTGGAACGCAAGCCCTATATTCAGCCGTTTGAGCAAATCCTTGCGCGGGCTGAGCTCGCTGGGTTGGTCCCCGAACTAGGGATTGATGATCCATTTAGCAAAGCAGTTGATAGGTATGTGACGTTTTCAAGCCTTGCTCCGGTAAATCTCCTCAAGCGTCGCTTGGCCTATTGGCAGAGACTTGGAACCAGCAAGATGGAACTTACTGATCAGGTCTTGATTGAAGGGACAGAATATTTTGCGGCAAACGGGTTGAATGCCAGCATTCCGAGGCATAGGAACCTCAGATACGGTCCTCACGATATTCACGAATACCGTGGCAAGTTTTTCCCACAACTGGTGAAGTCACTCATAAATTTTTCTGGTATACCTGATGGATCTATTGTTCTTGATCCTTTCTGCGGTAGCGGCACCACCAATATTGAAGCCAGAGTGGCAGGCATGCGAAGCATCGGAATTGATCTTAATCCTTTGTCGGTACTAATCGCCAAAGTGAAAACAACCATTCTCGATGTCGATCATAAATTTCTTCGTGTGCAGACCGACAAATATTATAAGGTATTGGATAAAACGCCCGTTCCGGATGGGCTTTCAGCTATTGAGAACCGCTTTACCAATGAGGACATTGACTATCTGGTCAGATGGTTTGATAAAGCAGCTTTGCTAGAAATCGTAAAAATCCTTAATAGTATCGATTCCGTAAAACATCCGATCTTAAAGGATTTCTTCAGAGTTTCTCTGAGTAATATTGTAAGGAGTGTTTCTTGGCAAAAGGGCGATGATCTGAGAGTCAGAAAGGAGATAACGAAATACGTCAAAGGGACCGCCCTTAAGGAATTTAAAGCTGAGGTTGAGCGACAGCTTGAAAAAATCATCCCGTACCTCTCTACGCTTCACCATTTAGAATCCTTGTCGCCTTTCCCGGAGTTCGTGATTCAAGAAGCTGATACGAGACAAATTGACCAGCACTTTGAGGCCTGGGCCGGTCAGTGCGATTTATTAATCACTTCTCCGCCCTATGCTACCGCGCTTCCATATCTTGATACCGACCGGCTCAGTTTGATTCTTTTAGGGATGCTCACGAGAAAAGAACATCGCGGAAAAGAGACTTTAATGATCGGAAACCGTGAGGTCTTGGAGTCTCATCGCAAGATGCTATGGGAAACATATCAAAAGCGGCGCTCTGATCTTCCCCCCATGACCTCTAAATTTATCGATGATCTGGCTAAAGATTACCACTCGGATAAAGTAGGATTTCGGCGTCGAAACCTACCCGCACTCTTAGCGAGTTATTTTCTGGATATGAGGGATTCAATGGAAAGCGCCAGAAAAATGATGAAACCGGGGAGTTACGGCTTTTGGGTTGTCGGGAACAACAGCACCAATGTTGATGGTGAACGAGTTGAGATTTGCACTGATAAATATCTCTGGGAAATCGGCAAAAAAGTAGGATGGATGCAAGAAGGAATAATTGATATGGAGCTTTTGCCCTCGCGAGACATATTTCGAAACAACAGGGGGACGGCTGAACGAATTTTGATCTTTAGGTCTAGCCCACCGCGAAGCGCTGTATACAGCGACGTAAATTCTAAACAGCATGTTAATGGTTCTGACTGGGATTTTCATGGGGAAAACACTCAACAGCATCTGCATGCGCTCCATCCATATCCAGCTCGCTTTATTCCCCAGATTCCCCGTAAAGCCATCCTGGACTATACGAAACGCGGGGATCTTGTGCTTGATCCATTTTGCGGTTGCGGAACAACTCTTTTAGAAAGCAGTCTTCTTGGCCGTAGATCTATTGGTGTTGATAACAATGCAGTTGCCGCTTTAATTACCCAAGCCAAAATAGCCACTTATAGGAAGAAAGACCTTGCGGTCCTTAAGCAATTCGCCGACAAGTTTACTGGTTCTGTCTCCCGGCTTACCAAGAGTTCCTCCGTCCCGGAGTATGACAGTATCAATTATTGGTTCGACGAAAATGCCATTTCGGATTTTGGCAAGATTCGCTATATCGTCAATAAGTTGCCTCAGCCTGCCAGAACGTTCGCTCTTGCGGTTTTCTCTTCCCTTATCGTTCGTTTTTCCTATCAGGACAGCGATACCAGATATTGTCGGATCGAGAGAAAGTATAAACCAGGAAGTGCCATAAAGGCTTTTCAAACTAAGATCCTAGATAATGTTAATCGCCTTTCGGAGATCATTAATAAAGAGAAAGCTGAAGCCCATGTTCATCTTGGGGACACAAGGGATCTTAGCTTTATCTCTCCTAGCAGTGTAAGTCTCATTATTACTTCACCGCCATATCTCAATGCCTATGATTACCACAAATATCATCGACACCGTCTGCATTGGATTGATGGAGATATCGCATACGCAAGGGACAATGAGATTGGGAAACACGACACCTTTACCCGACCGAAAGCCACACCAGATAGGTATTTCCGTGAAATGGAACAAAGTTTTATGCAATGGCGAAGAGCGCTTAAACCGGGCGGGAAAGTCCTGATCGTAATAGGGGATTCCATTGTTAGTGGCAGGCCAGTAACCGTAGCTGATGAATTTATCAAAATAATGAAGTCGCTGCATTTCGTTTTAGAAAGCCGATGGACCCGCAATCTTCAAACTACTAAAAAATCATTCAATCAAAAGGCACGTATTGACCAAGAACATGTGTTACTTTTTATAAAGTCGGACTGAGTTAAAAATGATGCGATTGTGAGAACCTAGTAAGTCCTGCTTCGAAGCTTTTTTTGAATTGGAACCGCCTTATATGATATGCCACTCCAGATCTTAATATTTATTGACATAAGTTATCTAAAGTTGTAACTTTCAACCATAATCAAAAGCTGAGTCACCTCATAAGGGGGCAAACCGATGATCCTCGATTCTCTTCATGTTAAGGGCTTCAGGTCGATCTATGGATTTAGGCATGCCGTCAAATAACTAAATTCAATAATTGCAAAATTATTAACGGATAAAGCTAAATGTCAAATGAAAAATATGATAAAGCAAAGGAAGAACGCAAAAAGCATGTTGATGCTGTTCTAAAGTCGCAATCAAAAAAGAAAATAGTTGTTGCTGGTCCAGGAACCGGAAAGACACATCTCTTTAAAGAAGTTTTAAAAGATAAGAACAATTCGCTTACCCTTTCATTTATTAACGCCCTCGTCGAAGATTTATCGCTTGAGCTTTGCGGAATTTCGGACGTTAAGACACTGCACGGGTTTGCTCGCAGCGCACTTGGCACAGTAACTAAGGATACTGTAAAAGTTTTCCCAAAGCTTTCAGAGGTTATAAAAGAGGACGCAAAAATATTATTAGACAAGGAAATCGATTTCGACCGGTTATTTCACAATAGGGATGACGAAAACGAGCATATCAAATTTTACAGGAAGCGAAAGAATTACTACGACAAATATTACGGATATTCGGATATTGTTTTTGCAATCGTAAAATATTTCGAGAAAAACAAAAGCGTGGTTCCTACCTACGATCAAGTTGTTGTCGATGAATTCCAGGATTTTAATAAGTTGGAAGTATCTCTTATTGACTTGCTCGCTGATAAAAGCCCTTTATTGCTAGCCGGAGACGATGATCAGGCATTGTATGATTTTAAGTGTGCAAGCCCGGCGCACATCAGAGAAAAACACGCCGAAACTAATAAAGACTATGCTTCATTCACGCTTCCTTATTGCTCCCGTTGTACAAAAGTTGTAGTGGACGCAGCTAACGATATTATTAATAATGCTTCAAACAAAGGCCATCTGAGCGAAAGAATAGATAAGAAGTACCTTTATTTTGAGGACGAAAAGAAGGACAAGGACAGCGAAAGCAATCCCAAAATAATTTATTCTCAAACATATTCTGCTCAAATCCCTTGGTTTATTGAACAGCGTATTGATGATATAGCAAAGGAGGAAAGGGGCAGCTTCTCTGTTTTAATCATCTCTCCAACAAAAATACAGTCCCGGTTAATTGTAAGAGCATTAAAAAATAAAGGATTCCAAAATATTGAATCTGCTGAGAAGCGAGGAGAGAAAGAGCCGTCTTTGTTTGATGGATTAAAAATCTTAATGGATAATGAGAAAAGCAATCTTGGCTGGCGCATTGCCTCTAAATTCTTATCAACGGAATCAGATTTTACGAAAATATTGCAGGAAACAGATAAAGATGATCCGAAAAATATAATCGACCTTATCAGTAAGGAGATTAAGAAGGATGTAAAATCGATGCTTGCAACTATTCGTGCAATAAAGAATGATAAGGCTGTTAATGAAATTAAACTGCATGAACTTTTGAAAGCAATAGGGTATGATCCATTAGAAATGGCTAAAGAGCAGATAAGGGAACAAATCATTTCTGGTTCACAAAAAAACGTAAATCCCGGTATTAGGAGAATCCCAATCAAGGCAACTACTATCCAAAGTTCAAAAGGTCTTGCCGCCGAATATGTTTTTATCACTCATTTTGACGATCAATATTTCATTAGGCATAAAGACAAAACAAAAATATCCGATCAGGACATTTGCAATTTCTTGGTTGCCTTAACAAGAACGAAGAAGAAAGTTTTGTTAATTTCATCGAACAATAAAACGAAGCCTACTTTTTTCAAGTGGATTGATAAAAGCAGGATTGAAATAATATAGATATGTCTCGATATTACTTCTGCGAAAAGGTGAAATTTGTGACAATATGAATATGAGTAAATTCAGCCAACTACGATTATTACGGATTTTCTTGTGCCATTCATCAGATGACAAGCCGGTCGTTCGGGACCTTTATGGTCGGCTACTTTCGGATGGCATGCAGCCATGGCTTGACGAGAAGAATATTTTGCCGGGTCAGGATTGGGAGTTAGAAATTAGAAAGGCAGTTAAAAATACTGATGTGGTAATTGTATGTCTTTCGAGTGTCTCCATTAATAAAAGAGGATTTGTCCAAAAAGAGATCAAATTCGCGCTTGATGTTGCTGATGAACAACCTGAGGGGACGATTTTTCTTATCCCCCTTAGACTAGATAAATGTGATGTGCCTGAGCGTTTACGGGCGATACAGTGGGTTGATTATTTCGAGCCTGGGGGATATCTTCGTTTAATTGCAGCCCTGAAAGAACGCGGCGATGAACTCAAAATCCCTCTATTGCCGGAAGCTAACAATAAAGCGGGCGAGGCACTACTCGATTTATTCAAGAATGACGAGGAGGTAAGGAAGAATTTTATTAGCGCCTTCAAGGCTCTTTCGTCCGATGAATATACTAAATATGATCAATTTATTTTTGACCTTTATGTAGCAAATGGTGATGGATTCTTACTAATACTTGCAGAGTATCTAGCAGATCTTGGTCGGTTGAAACATCAAATATCAGTCTATGCGAAAATGGACAAGCCGACACCGCCAAAGGGCAAACGCGAGGTACTTTTAATTCAGTCAAGATGGCTTGTTAGCTGGCTATTCAAGAGTGGCTTCATATCGCAGGACGGGGAAAACATTACAATTAACAGCCATATGAAAGAGACTCTTGACGACTTGATAACTTTTTTAAGAGCCAGAAATAGGTTTACCAAAAGAGATGAGCGAGAAGCTAAAATGCATGTTGGTATTGTTAACATTACAAAATAGTGGGAGCGAAAGAGAGTACGACGAGGGCGAACTAATTGAGCTGCCCGAAACCAAACTAAATAAGATATGACGATTCACGATATTATCCCCGATCACAAAGCCTTACTTGCCTTGGAGCCTGAAGAGATAGCAGGCATTGTGCTTGAATACTTAAATTCGCAACCCCTAACATCCGGAAGCCTCAATAGGTATAATTTCGGACTGGATCATACCGTTAAGGGATATCCGCAAGAATACTGGCAAGAGCTATCACAAGCTTTGATGGAAGGATGGATATGGCTGGAAAGAGAAGGTTTAATTGCTCCTAAGCCAGGTGAACAAGGAGACTGGATTTTTATCACCCGTCGGGGCAAACAAGTTAAAAATAGAGCAGGCCTTGAAGTATATAGACGTACTGATCTACTGCCACGGCATTTATTGCACCCGCAAATAGCTCAAAAAGTATGGTCCGCTTTTATACGTGGAGAATATGACACGGCGGTTTTCCAATCATTTAAAGAAGTGGAAGTGGCAGTAAGAGAGAAGACAGGATTACCGGCTGATTTAGTCGGTGTCGCACTAATGAGAAAAGCCTTTCATGTAACCAACGGCCCGCTGACTAATTTAATCTCGGAAGAAGGAGAACGCGAAGCCGTGCAGCATCTATTTGCGGGCGCAATCGGTTCGTATAAAAATCCACATAGCCATAGAAATGTCGTTATCAATGATCCGACGGAAGCCGTCGAAATGATAATGCTCGCAAGCCACTTGTTAAAAATAGTAGACTCAAGGGAAGTAAACAAATAGTCATAAGAATAAAGAGACGGTATTGTTTTCCTATAAAGTGATGCAGGATGAACGAAGAACACAAACTAAGTGAAGCAAGATATTTCTACGACCGGATGCTCTCCGAGACAGATAACCGGGAGGCTTTTCGGAATGATCTCAGCGCGTTCATCTCTGCCGCCAGATCCGTCCTACAATATGCCCGTGAGGAAGCTAAGACAAAGCTGAATGGTCTATCCTGGTATGACGCGCAAGTGAGTACAAGTAGTGTCCTCTCCTTTTTTAAAGACCAGCGAGATATAAACATCCATGTGCAACCGTTCCAGGTTAGCCAGCATACTTCAATGGAAATCACGGATACCATACACATGACTGAAAGCATCCATATAAAAATGTTTAACGAGAAGGGTGAACTTATTGGCGAGTCTTCATCCGAACCCGCGCCAGCTGCTCAAAGACCTGCAATTCCAGCCGTAGTTACGAATAAATTCACTTTCTCGGACTGGACCGGAAGCGAGGATGTCCCGCAACTGTGCAAAGCATACCTTAACGAACTACGGCGGATCGTGACAGACGGCCAGAATAAAGGATTTCTCACAAAATAATAAGAGGGGTTTGAAGTGCCTCTTACACATTAGGTCCATTCAAAGATATGTCTTCAAATTTTACTACATATGATTTAGAACATGTCACGGATTACATGGGATTCGAATCTTTTTGCCAAGATTTAATGTCACGTGAAGGATATAAGGACATAGAGCCCCTNNGTAACGATATTCACATACAGTGTCAGAGAAGATTGGAAAAAGAAACTTAATGAAGACTTAAAGAAAGTTAAGGTACATGGACATAGTTGCGATAATATTTGCTTTGTAACTACAAGTAGTCTAACTGCCTCTGAAAAAGATCAAGCCAAGGCAAATGTCAAAAGCAATTACGGATGGCAACTCGAAATATTTGATCTGGAAAGAATCCGTATCCTGGTAGACAACCACTATCAGGATCTGAAGGCGTCGCACGCGAATATATTTACTTTATCATCCCGACTTGGCGGACTCAAAGAAACGGACGGCCCGCTTGATCGAACAAATTATGCAACGTATCTGATCAGCGCACATAAAGAATGGTTTGAGAAATACACGCCGTTGCTTGCCGAGTACAGAGAGATTGAGACCCTGGTCGTTCCGACTTCCTCAACAAACGCTGACGACAAAGGAATAGCGGTTGCCAAAATTCCCGAACTGTCTCACGTTGCCGTTTTGCTTGGCGAATCCGGATCGGGCAAAACCACAGCTCTTTGGAAAATCATTGTGGAAAGTAGCAAAAGTCTCCTTAAAGATGATTCCGCCCGCGTTCCGATTTTAGTCAACTTGCGAGGCTGGAGTGATGATTGCCGCATCCGGGATTTAGTGCAAAATGAATTTTCATTGGTGGGAGCAAGTAACAAATCCATTGAAGAGGAATTGAGTAGCGGCAACTGCCTAATATTGATTGACGGATTAAATGAATTGCTGCCAAACGATGCGCTACGCCGCGAGGCCTATAAGGATATGCAGCGATTTCTTACAGCGTATCCTAAAAATCGATTCGTTATTTGTTGTCGTACCAGTGACTATACGCCAAAGTTGCTCGATCTTGATCAGTTGAAGCCCAAAATCTCCGAACCGCAAGTCTATGAAATTAAAAGATTGGAACGCGATCAAGTGATTGATTACATCAACAAATATTTTAAAAGTAAAGCTGATGAGGCTCAAAAGCTGCTTGATAAGCTGGATATCGAGAATGCATCGAAATGGAGGGATAGGAATTCAATTCTTAACCTTGCGAGAATTCCCTTATATTTACAGCTTATCATTACCGAATTTAAGCAATCAGGCCACTTGCCTAATAGCAGATCTAAACTCCTCAGGATCTTGGTCTTGAAAATTATGGAGCGCGAAGAAGTGCGCAATGCCGCTCGTGTTGACCGATTTGCTAAAGAATCTTTATTAGCTTCAATTGCATATCAAGCAATCCATCTTGGTTACCTGCTGCGGCTCCCGGATTACGTTGCACAGACTATTGTTAGTCAAGAGGTACAGAAGTTAAAAGAAAGAGGAATGATAAGCGCAGAATTAACCTTTGGTGCAATATATCAGGAACTTCTCTCTAATAATTTTTTAAAAGCCGCGGATTGGAAATCAATAGAATGGATACACCAGCTTGTAATGGATTATTTTCTTGCCTGTGCAATAGTTTCCATCCGCTCAGAGGATAATGCAGATAATATCCGGCTACTTAACCAGCAAATAAAAAAGCAAACGCAAGCATGGCAACAAGCATGCATAATCGCAATGGGACTTTTAGACCAGGGGCATGGAGCTAAATTTCTAGAGGATCTATTAACAATTGATACTGAAACAGCGAGACTCGCTTTTGAAAGTCTGGATCAAAGTGAAGCAGCAGATATTGCTGGGTTAATTATTGATAAGATGTTGGCAGAAGAATACTATGAAGATGAAATGGCGCCAAAACTTTCATTGATGTTGCCTTATCCTCCGGTTGTCGAAACGTTCAAAAAAAGATTCCGTTTTAGTGGCGAAGCTGATCGAGTAAAAATCGCTGAAGAAATCTCATTTATGATAATGAAATATTATTCTTTAGTTGTTTCGGGCAAACCTGTTGATCCTGTATTACGTTACGAGCTTGAATCAGAGCTGAGTAGCATAGATAAGCTGCAGGTCTGTAAAGCAGTTAAAGACGGTATTGATCTTCTAAATGCCTGGATAAACAACAAATATGAGGGTGTGCAATTCCATGCTGCAAAGGGTTTATGGGAATCGGATAAAGGTAGTGCCGCTAACGCCTTGAAGGGACTTCTCTCTAAAGGTAATGCTGAAATAGCTGCTAAAGTTCGCGAATTAATGGAGCAGTGGGGTATTCAATGAACTTGCCATCTTAACTTTTTTGTGCTAAGTTGGTAGTACCTTTAACAATATAATTAACACTTTTCATAAACAAGACGCTTTTTGATCAGTTTTGCGCGAAAGTCCCGTGTCTCAAACGCCCGGAAACACCTCCTTTCTAGGGAGAAATTGACGATAACCGAGAAATGTGGCCTACTAAGTTATTTCCTGTCATGGGAAATAATGGGCAACATTGGTTATCATCCGGCGGTCGATCCCTTGAGTTCGCTCAAGGGAAACGCCAGGCGCAACAGAGCCTTAAATCTGTAGGTGTGTTTGTACACGCACCGTGGACTCTTGGACTAATCGCATAAAATTACGATGCTGATCACAAAGAACTCACCTTGTTTATGGCGAGTTTTTTTGTTTTATGGACACTCAAAAATGTGTCGTAAATGCGAATGCTTTCTACGACAAATCGGGGTCTTCGGGACCCAAAATCAGCTCCCTAATCGGTGATTTTTTGGAGTATTCCCGATATGAACTGAACTTCTCACCCAAGACGATTTTTAAGTATCAGGAATCACTGGGCTGGTTTGTCCGGGATATCGGCGACAAGGAAATCGGCGAGTTAGTGGTCCAGGATTTCATCAGACTCAAAAAAATGATGATGGACAGGGGAGCGGGCCAATCCCGGATCGCCAGTGTGGTTTTCGCCACGAAGAGTTTCCTAAACTACTGCCGCAATTTCTTAAAACTCGATACGCTGGAGCCGAAACAGATCAGGCCGCCGAAAAGAGTAAAGAGGGAAGTCATTTTCCTAAACAAAGAAGAAATCGAAGCGTTTGTAAATGCTATCGGCGACTCGACTATGACCGATCTGCGCTTTCGCGCTCTCGTTGAAACAATCCTTGGCACCGGCATGCGCATCAGTGAGGTTCTGTCGCTTAACCGCAAGGATATTGTGTGGGAAAAGAAAGAAGCCAAGATTGTCGGTAAAGGTAACAAAGAGAGGCGGGTATTTTTTACTGACCGGGCGCTGGAATGGATACGGAAGTATTTAGAGAGGCGGCACGATGCGCACGAAGCTGTTTTTATCACCAGCGGCGATCCCAGGCGGCTGACGCCGGGGGATATGTGGCGGTATTTTGCGAGATACAGGAAAAAAGCGCGGATAGATAAAAAGCTTACCCCGCACATTTTGAGGCATACCGTGGCGACCAATCTGGTTTTTAATGGCTGTCCCATTGTGCATGTTAAAGAAATTCTCGGCCACGAGCGGCTGGATACCACATGCAGATACTATCTTGGAGTGGACAAAGAGCTTGCGAAAAAGGCGCACGATCAGTATCTGAAGCTATAAGTTCAATCTTCAAATATCGAACCGGGAATAAAATCAAAATGCCGGTCGTTTATCATTTCCTTGACCTTAGCCCCTTCTACGGCGGCGGTGTAATATTTTAGAGTGGTAACCGGGTCCGAATGGCCGAGAGCAGTCTGGACCACATTGATGCCAGCGCCTTTCATTAAATATTGCGTCGCGAACGTATGTCTCAGGGTATGGATCACAAAGGTTTTTTTAATGCCGGACAATTTTTTATACCTCCTAAAAGAGCGTCCCGCGTCGGTCTGCTGCCAGCGCGACATCCCGTCTTGCGTCACGAATAACGCTTTCTCGTTATCTCTCCGGACGGCTAGATAATTGTCGATCACTTGTATTGTCTCAGCACGGAGAAACAGCTTGCGCGGCTTGCTGCCTTTGCCGATTATTTTTATCTCTTTGTTTTGCCGGTCTATGTCATCGATATCGATAGATAAAACCTCGCCGATCCGGGCTCCAGTCTGGATGAGTATTAAGGCGAAGGCCAGGAAACGGATATTTTTAACCGTTTCCCTTTTGGCCATGTCGCGCTGAATGCCCTCTAAAAACTGTTTGATTTCGGCTTCCGTAAGATAATTCGTCTCTTTTTTCATGGCTCTGGGTTTTTTAATGGTTAACAGGTTCAATTGATCAAAAGCCATCTCCTTGCCCTGTAATTTTGTGATCAGCCATTTTGCCGACGCGATAACGTTGGAGATCCTGGAATTGCTCGCGCCTTTCTCTTTCATGTGGATTATAAAGCGGTCGAAGTCTGCGTTGGTCAGATCTTCGGCTTTTTTGTCGCAAATAACAGTGAAGAATTTCTTGATCGAACTGGCGTATTTTTTAATCGAAGAAGGACAGAGATCGTCAGTAATCCTGGCATCCCGGAAACATTCTTCGGCTAATTGGAGGTTGTCAGCTGTGAACATATTAGCAATGTACACAGCATTGGCAGCGCATCAAAGGAGAGCAAATTTCACTCAAGGGGCAAACGGTCGCGAAGTGAAGAGATTGCTTTTTCGAACTGCCAGGGTGCCCGAATCGTCTATTCAAAGCTTTTTTCAATCAAATTTCCTTTACTTTAACAATTAGAAGTGTATAGTCAAAAGTTACCTTTAGAGGCAAATTTGACCGCCTTTGTTAGATCCATTCCTCGGATATTCTGAAGAGTATGGAACTACGCTGCCGGGTAAAACTGAACAACTGCCTCCGCAAATACCGAAAGGGCAGGGGTCTCAAGCAGGCGGAGGTCGCAGCTATTTTGGGATTGAAGAGCACCAGTATGATTTCGCGGTGGGAAAAAGGAGTCTGCCTTCCGGATACGGTTAATGCTTTAAAGTTGGCCATTCTGTACAGAACAATGGTTGACGGCTTGTTTATCGATCATGTCCGTCAGCTTAGATATGATCTGTATAAGCGGGAAGCGATGATTTTGACAAAAAGTAATAAACAAAATTAAAAGCTATAAAATCTATATGAGGCATATTAAATCTCATCTTGCGGAGCAGCACTTTGAAAACATTGATTCCTCCGACCAGATCCGAAACATCAAATGCGGCGACTGGTTCTGGATCAGCCGCGCCTGTCTGCTTTCCCATGGCCGGGCGCTCAAGCCTTCCGGTATCGCCGTTTACAATGTGTTGGCCTCCTTTGCTAATTCGAAAACCCAAAGCTGTTTTCCAACACACAAAACCATAGCCAAAATTGCCGGTACCAGTAAAAGAACCGTCAGCGAAAAAATACGGCTGCTGGAAAAATTGAGACTAATTCGCCTGGACAGGCAAGAAGGGCAGAGTATCTATCAGCTGCTGGAATGCGACCAGGTGAAAAAAGTAAACCCCGAAGGTCAATCAGCGCTCTTTGAGGGTGAAAAAAGTGACCGCTAATAAGAGATCAATTAACAAGAATTATTAACAAAAAGAATGAAACAAAAAAATTCCCGCAACAGGCAATTCCGCACCACGGCCAAGGTGGAAGCGTTAGCCCGGTATACAGCCGAAAAACTAAA
>QGNH01000122.1_pt5 | contig 17018 bp, 27 predicted proteins | sample 1735481 | NCBI WGS metagenome assembly QGNH01 (sample SAMN09239004, study PRJNA386568) | Viral metagenome, whole genome shotgun sequencing project.
GCATCGATATTCGCAAACTGCGTGGCCTTGCCTTGCAAATGTGCAGCCAATAACACAACTGCGTCGTAAGTTTCCTGATAAAGCGGTTGACCTACGCACGCATAAACCCAACCATCTTGAATGTCTTGAAGATTCTGGGCCGTGTAGTCCATGCCAATTACCACGATATCCCCAGGTTTCTTTCCGGCTTGCTGTAGAGCTTTCGTCCATGAGTCAGCAGACCCACCCGTCGAGCCGAACACGCCCGTAATTTCTGGGTGAGCTTGCAGGACTGAGGCGTCCGCGGCAATGGCGGCGGTCGGGTCAGAGCCTTCCATCTGGGGTGCCAGTACGACCACGTCGGGATATTTGGCTTTCATTTCAGCGGCGAACGAGGACTGTACCAGGTTCTCGACATCGTTCAGGTCTAATTGTACGGTTGCCACCGTACCTTTGCCGCCTAGTTTGGCGCCCATGGCGTCCGCGGCGGCCTTGGCGTACGAAACATCATCCGGAGCCACGTATCCCAGCCAGCCAGGAACCACGCCCTCGGGAACCTGGGTGTGAATGGCTACACTGGGAATTCCAGCGGCTACCAGTCTTTTATCCTGAGCCAGGACTGCTGTATCATAGAATGCGATAATGCCTGACGTGCCTTGATTGATAGCAATGTCCACCGCGGGTACCATGAGGCTGAAGTCCACGCCCACAAAGCTGTTATCCACACAATACAGCTTCAGGTCTTTGCAGGCATCCTGGAATCCCAGGGCCATCGTCCGTACGACCGGATGCTGCTGGTTTGGGCTCAGCAGACGAATGGGCTTGCCGTTTTGGTACGGCTGCCCTTGGGTCGCGGCGGTGCAGCCAACCAGCATAGCCATGACCATGATAATAACGAGTAAGAACCATAATTTGCTTTTCATTTTGTCTCTCCTATTTTATTTTCTACCATCCAGATACCCAGGGCCGCCAGAAGTTCCAGCGCCCGCTGTTTTCCGAATGGGTTTGAACCACCACCAATCGCGTTCGATAACAAATGTGCCTGCCTGTCTATCACCTCCTTTTGGTGTGGGTCTAGCGTCTTGTACGCCGCTTCAACCGCTGGGTAAGTCAGATTTTCCATAGTAATCTCCTGTTCTTTATTCGGTATCTAGCTTATTTGCATCCAGACACTGGTATAAGTCTTTGAAGTGGTGGCGCAAAATTTCGTTTTCGCACCTCAGTTGTTTGTTTTCTTTTTTTAAGTCGCTCAGTTGGTCACATAGCTCTATGACCGCCAGACCAGCGGCAGATTTCTTCAAGTCATCCCGATAATATTGGTCAGCGGGGTGCAGGGCAAATTCCTTTATTGAGCCCAGTGTAGCGCTCTGTTCCCGAATCTGGTGGTCAAGCTGTTCGTTCTCGGTTTTAAGTCTATCGTAATCGTAACGCAACTGCTTAACGGCACGACCGGCCAGGGATGTCTCGAGCGGTTCGGCGTTCTCTTTTGTTCCCTGTGCTACGTCAAAAATTGCCAAGAGTAGGGTTTCGTAGCCTTTTCTAACTTCAAAAATGCGATTTTTTAGTCGTTCGTTTTCTTCTTTTAAGCTATCCACACTCCAGGTAATGTTCCAATCTGCTCTTTCAGCAGACTTTGCCATCGCCTCGAGCAGTTGCTCGTCCACCTTGTTCACGGGGTCTAGCCGTACAGCACCATCTGGTAAACTCGTAATTTTCATTTCACGTCTCCTTTCATAACTTCTCTAGGTTTAGATACCGCCTGCGCCGTACGTCGACGGCCATGGCTGCCAACAAGATAACTCCGATGATTGCGGACTGCCAGTACGGGGACATTCCTATAATGATAATCCCGTTCTGGATTTCCTGCATGACCAATAATCCAAAGAACAAACCTATAAAGCTCCCTTCATAGCCCGACATGCTGATTCCTCCGATGACACAGGCCGCAATGGCCGCCAACTCCCACCCCGTTCCCGTACTCGGGACGCCCGAGTCCAGGACAGCCGTGACCAGGATACCAGATATGCTCGCTAACACAGCGGCAATGACAAGGGCTGATACCTGTACGGAAATAACGTTGACCTCCGTATCTCGGGCGCTCTCGATATCAGAACCCGTCGCCCGTAAGCACAGGCCCCACACCGTACAGCCCACGGCCCAGGCCGCAATGAGCAAGATGACCACCAGGATAACGAACGACCATGATATCCCCAGGGGTCTCGCAGCCCCAAAGTCGGCCACCGCTTGAGGCAATGGGAATATCGTAAAGCCCTTGCTCAGAACAGACCCCAGGCCCCTGAGCACGTACATCATGGCAATCGTGGCAATGAACGGCGTCACATGAAAATAGATGATGACAACTGAATTAATAATACCCACCACGAACCCAGCCACAATTGCGAGCGCCGCCGAAACGGGTATCGGTAACCCCAAAGCGACCATCGACTGAGAAAAGATAATTCCGGACAAGCCCGCCATGGCTCCTACCGACAGGTCAATCGTACCAGATATGAGACAGATAGCTAACCCAACGGCTACAATGCCTGGGTACGCCATAGCCCTCAGCAAGATGGTCAGGTTTCCCCAGGCAAGAAAAGTCGGATTCACGCTCCCAAATATCATGGCCAGAACCGCCGCCGTGATAATGATTCCCGCTTCAGAGCGAGAGAGAAGTTGTTTTATCCCAGCCATGGTTTGTCCTTGATATTCTCGATGAACCATTCGCCCTTCGGGTCTTTCAGGCACCACTCGGCCATTCTTCGGCGCAAGTTTCCAGCCGACCCGCCGTCCTTGCGGTAAGACTCTACCGACCCCAGCCCGTTCGTCTTGCTCATTGATTCACCTTCCGTACCCAGTCGGGGTAGATACACCTGCCTGGGGGCTTCCCATCCGAACAGGTCACAGAAGTATTTGTAGAGCGACGCCTCAGATAGCAGGTCATCCCCACGGATTAACAAATTAACGTCCTGCATACAGTCCATGATGACCTTCTCTGCCGTACCATCTGGCAGATAAGGGTACGGCTCCATGGTGTTGCCTATCCACTCGTAGCCATGGTCTCGCGTGCGACTCTTGACTCCAATTCCGTTCGGACACAGAACGTGAAGCCAGTGCGAAGCCTCGAATGCCATGTCGATATTAGTGTTCACCAAATCGGGCTTGATTCCGAACCAGGTCATTTGGTCAATCTGCTGAGCCATCACCATGCGCTTGTTTATCTCCGTCTGCCGTAGCTGCCAGATGACCTGCGTATCGTCAAAGCGCAAGTTGAATTTGCCTCCCGTACGGTGAGCCTCGGCCTCGTTCACCAGCGCCATGTACAAGTTTCCGAAGTGGAGCCCACCGTCAGGGGTCGGGTTGAAGCGGGTGTTGTAGACTTTCATATCAATTGCTTCTCCCTCAAAGGGGTATCGAGGTGTGGAAACAAATAGACCTCAACGTGCTCAGCGAACGCATAGGCCATTTCTGCCACGGCGCCCATAGAATACTTGTAATCGGGCGTCATGACAACAGCGTCGCACCGTCCTACGATTTCCAGGTCGCCCCTCAGATAAACGAACCTTTCAATCTTGGGATACATGATATCGAAATTAGCCGTGTTCAAGTGTGGGGCTATCACCGCGTACCCCAGTTTCCAAAGTTCACCCGCAATAATTTGAACTTGCTTAATGTTCATTGCGACCGTGTGAACATTGCCTTGCTTGCTGACATATTCACCGTACGGCCCAGCAATGTAAATTAGTTTCATAGCCACTCCCTGCGGTTTAGCATCCAGGTCACCGTACGAGCCAGCGAGCCCTCGAAGTCCAACGGTGCCTTCCAGCCCATGGCTGCCATCTTAGAACCATCCAGCCCGTAGTGCATATCATGACCTGGGGTATAAGTGTGGAAATCCTCATAGTGAAACCTGGGGGTCTTGCCGACCAACTCCCCAATCATGGTTGCCACCTCCCGTACGTCGTGCTGCTCACCTACAACGTGGTACTTCTCACCCGATACACCATGCTCGAGCAGGAATATCAGGGCGTCCGCATGGTTCCTGGCGTGCAGCCAGCAGCGGGATGATATCTCGGTAACCTTTTTGTTCTCTATCCGGCAGTGTATGGTCACCGGCTCGTCGTTCAAGATGGACTTGAGGGTCTTGGGGATGAACTTTTCTACCTCTTGCCGCTCTCCGAAATTATTCATAGTGTTCGAGATGATAGTATCCAGGCCGTACGTATTATGGAACGCCATGGTGAACGCCTCCCCGCCCATCTTGCTCGCGGAGTACGGGTTGCTAGGGTTGTAGCGAGCGGTCTCAGAGTGGCGAGGCTCGCCATTTTTTACGCCGCCGTACACTTCGTCCGTACTGACGTACAGAAACCTGACGGGGCTGCGGGTCTTGGTCTTGGCAAAGTCCAGCAGGTTCACCGTACCATCCACGTTGCTCTGTGAGAACAGAAGCGGATTGAGGATGGAATTCCCAACGTGAGACTCGGCCCCCATGTGGATGATGTAATCCGCGGGGTGGGTCATCAGCCTCGAGTAGACATTGCCGGTGATAGGACTGCGGAAGTCGTGATAGACGAAATCTACCCGACTCTGTTCTTTTTCCCAGCATTTCATGTCGTGAAGCCGGTTAAGGTTTCCGGCGTACGTCAGGCGGTCTAGGATGGTCACCGTCCAGTTGGTCTGTTTGAGAATAGCCTCTACCGTGTGACTCCCGATGAATCCTGCGCCACCGGTCAGAAGTACATGCTTTCCAGATTGACTATTTGAGGTCATGTTGTTTCCCTATCTTCTTTATTTCCTGTGAGAACTTGTAACCGAGAACAAACCGCTCGTTGGCATCCAAAACAATTTTTGAGTCCTGTAACAAGTTTTCAAGTGCCAACCGGAGCCCTTGACAAATGTCGTACCTATCGCCCCGTTTGCAAACCGAAAGGCCAAAGTGTCTTAGGCTTTTTGAGTAACCCGACAACTGACAAAAACTGACGGGATTGCCCGCCGTAAAGCTAAACCGCAGATTTCTCTTAATTTTGACCGTGATATTGAAGTGGATATGAGGCACCTCGTTCCACTCTACCGCTGCCTGCGCTCTGCCGTACGATATCCCCTGTTCCAGGCCGCTGCTATAGCCTTCCAAATAGCGTCTTTCGCTTTTCTTTTGAAACCCAAAAAGATTCATTTCGACTCCTTTATCACTTTTTCGTACGTCTTTATAATTTCCGGTACGCGGGCGTCGATGGAGTAGGTCTCCCGTATCGACTGCCTGCGGGCCACAGCTTCCTGTTTCAGGGTTCCAATATTGTCCACGGCGGACTTCAGGGTGTCGTACCAGGCCTCGGGGGTGTTGGGTACTACCAGGGTGCCCAGGTCTTTGTTGCGGTTCGGTTCCATGTCGGTTCCTACCCACGGAATGCCCATGGTGGCGTACTCCAAGGGCTTAATGTACGACCTGCGCCGGTCGTACTCTCCGGCCAAGGGGATGATTCCCAAATCCAGGATGGACAACGACCTTGCGTACGATGCGTATGGAATCCAGCCCATCGGCACCCTTTGGCTGGGCCGGATGTCCTTGAAGAACGTTTGAATCTTTTCGTCGCCCGTCCAGACCAGGGTGACGTTATGGTTCTCGCCCAGAAGTCTAACCAGGGCTTCCTGTACGCCTGACTTTGTCCAACTGAGCCGGTGACCCAGTGACCCACCGCCGCCAATGTAAATTTTGCCTGGCTCTTTGTATGGCGGACGCTTGTCCAGCGGATAAAACCGCAGGTCAACATAATTCGGAAGGTAATACGTACGCACGCCAAACTTAACCCAGTCCTGACACAAGACTTTAGAGGGCGTTCCGACCGCACCGGCCAGCTTGACGCCCCACTCCAAGAAGGTTATCGGGGTAGGATTAATGGTTGTCTTTTTCCCGTCTCGCGTCACAATGCCCATGTGCCAGAATCCGGACTGGTCTTCCAGGCCCGTCTCCGAGGTCATCAGGTGGTACGCGTCGTCCAGGTCTACCAGAACCGTTTTACCCATGGCTCTCAAGTAAGACACCTTGTTGACAATGGGGCCGAAGATGTTCCGCTGCAAGATAATGATGTCGGCGTCAATGATGTAATCGTCTTTTTCGTAGACCGGATTGCTGAACACCTGGAAGTCTATGGACTCGCAGGGAATTCCCGCTCTCCGCATCGCCCTGAACGGAATAGTTATCCGGTGCTCTGAACAGTTCCACTCGGATGGAGTGTCTCCGTACACGTAGAGAATTTTCATAGTTTGTCGATGACCTCTTGCCACTGCCGAGTCATATCTTTCGCTGTACGTCCCATGGCAACCTTGTGACCCGCCGCTCCGATAAGTTTTCGGCTGTCAGCGGTCATGGTAATGTACCCGTCCAGGGCTGACCGCCACTCCCCCTCGTTACTTACCAGCCTGCCGCCGTCCTTCCAAGACTCGTACGGTAGTACGTTGCTGGCGACGTACGGTATTCCTGCCGCTCCGAATTCAACCAGCTTGATATCAGACTTCGCCCGATTGAAGACGTTGTCTTGCAGTGGGGCAATGCCAATATCAATATAGTGATAGAACGCAGGAAAATAAGAGAACGGCATTCCTGGAATGAATAGCTTACGCGTCTCGTCCAGGTCTTTAAAGCGGTCGTACATGGTGGGGTCAGCGCCAATGACCAACTTTGTCTGAGGATATTTCTGTACGGCTTCGACCAAGAGATTCTGCACCAAGTCAAAATCTGCGTGGTGCGTATTGGTGCCCGCCCAGCCAATGCCGATGTAATCGTGGGGAGGTCTGGAAGACCAGAGCTTGTTGTCTTCGTCCCAGCAGTTCTTGATAACCACCGCGTCGTCCCGACCGTACCGCTTCTTGAGCTCGGGCATCGCCACGGTCAATAAAGCGGCGTGTTCAATGGTCTTCTTCAGAATATCATGGTACCCAATGTGCCCAGGCCCCATCGACTCATAGCAGGGGTTGTCTTTGGGAATAGAGTAAAAGTCATCATCCATATCAATAATGACCTTGACACCGGCATCGATAAACATATCTAGCATACGGCAAACGTCGGGATTCGGCCTCGAGCAGACGATAACGTCAAAGTGCATCGACAGGTACTGATGGACTTCCATCGTTACCTTGACCTCATAGGTAGAATCGTCGGCAAAGTGACGGGCTGGCAAACCCAGCCGGAAGTCACTGACTCCGCCGCTCAGTATGAATAGAACGCTTTTATAGGGGCTTTTGTAGGAACGATACAATTCGTTGTCCATATTTCTCCGGTTGCTTAGAGTTGAACCTGTTTTTATTGTACATGATTAGCGGCACGCGGTCAAGCCATAATACAGAATGACCGTAACAATTCCGACCAGGGTTATCGCCGCCGCCACCAGAAACGCCGCGGCGTACAGCAAGACTTTTTTCATTTTTTACACCGCTCTACCTTTCCGGTTCCGTTGCAATAAGAACAAGGCGCTGGTTCTAGCCCATGAACGCTCCCGTTTCCTACTCCTTCACAAGCTGGGCAATCCACTTTCTCGTGCATCCAAGAGTTCCACTGGTACCACGCCTCTGCTATGGCGCGGGTGGGAGTTGGTGCACGGCAGGGCGCCTCAGAAGTATGCGACCCAGACTTACACATATATTCATGGTCATCGTGGTGCCTGGGGCCCAGACACGGGGACGGCATTTCGTCAAACAGTTTGCCTGCATTTTCCCACGCCAGCCAGTTTTTTGCGCTTTTGATTTCATGATTCTCGATAAATGGCATAGTCACCGTATATGTCACCGTATATCCCGAAATTATCCACTCGTGTCTTTCGTCGCTTATCGCCTCGCAGAGTTCGACATTCGACATTTCGTGAATTGGTTTCATTTCTTCTCCTTGTATTCAATTGCGTGCCAAAATACAACGATATTCTGCTCGCGGGCTAATTTGTCGAAGCATAGTGGGCAAAGTGTACCGTTGACAGTGCCATTAACTCGTTTCCACAGCTCGTCTGAATCGCACATCCAACCAATTGGTTGTCTTGCGCCACACCGCTCGCAGAATTCAACCATATTAAAAATGTCTTTAATCCATTGTGGCATAATGATTTTTATCCATGCAAGCAAGTTCATTTCTATCTCCTTTCTATTTGTTTTATCGCCAAGTATCTACCGATGGTGTCAAGCGCCTCACGCTCGGCGGCAAGCTGTTGCTCCATCTCCTCGAATGCGGAGCGGAGAGCGGCGCGAGCATCTTTATACCGTTTTATTTTATCTGGACAATGACGTGGTGCTTTCACCCAATCCATTGACGCATTTGAAAATTCTTCAATTAACTTATTAATTTCGTTCATTTCTCACCTTCCTGCGCAGATGGCAATGGTTGCCAACAATCATGTCTTAGCGCAAACGGCCAACCCACAGTATTGCGCCACGAATTTTTATCATAATCCAGGGACAGCATAAGTGCTGGTTCGTTGCCCCCCAAAATAACCAAAACATAAACGCCAGGTTCCGGCAGTTTCTCACTGACAGGTATCCACCGATGCGCCTCACGCTCGGCGGCAAGCTGCTGCTCCAACTCCTCGAATGCGGAACGGAGGGCGGTCTCGGCATCTTGTAAGTCAATGCCGTCAATGTCATGGTCATCCCCTGTCGACTCAATTAAATTATCTATCAATTCATTAATCTTGCTCATGTTCGCCTCCTTCGAAATTAGATTTCTTTTTCAGCCGTACGGTTTCGTGCCACCGTACCATTTCGTCGCGTCCGTACTTTTTGCACCGCTGCTGCCAGAACCAGACCCTGGCTTCCCAGGCGTTCACCTCTCCTGATTCGTGGCAGACACGACAAACTCTCATGATGTTATGGAAGTCATCCAATTCAGGATGTCCTTTGCGACGGTGATATAAGCAGTGGTGCGGGTCGACTGCTGGTCGTTTCCCGCACCACTCACAAACATCGAAATTAACTTTCATTCGCCTGGCTCAGCGCAAGCTGAATTCCGAGCAGGACGGCAATTTCCATCATCAGGCTCACTGCCTTCGGGTTGTCTCTCATTCCACGCAAGAGACTTTTCTCGGTCTCGCTGAATTCTGCGCTGGCATCCGAGAACGCCGTCAGGCACACTCCTGATAAAACGGCGGCAAGTTGAGTCGTGTTAGCTATGGGAATCCCAGTAGAATCGGTCAATTTGTTTTTAATCAGCCAGTCGTGCCCTGCCTGGGCTTCCTTCATGATTAAATCCGTCACGGGCTTTACGGCGGCGTCAAAATCCTTTAATCCCGCCATGGCAGCCAGGGTGGTCGTGGCGAAAGTCTCGTCGACCAGCAACTTCTCAATCGTTACTTTTTTCATTTCGTCTCCTTGGATTCGGTCAGCTTGTTCTCGATGGCATAGGCAATTCCCAACTCTATCGCCGCCTCAATAAGCACGGCAACCGACGCGGGACTGGATGCCAGGCCCGCCCGAAACGATTTTGGTTCGCCTATGCTTTCGCCTCGAGAGGCAACCATGGCGGCCAGAATAGCCCCTGACAGCATCATGTTCTTTGAGGGAAAGCCGTTCCCTGCGGGACACAGGCCGCGCTCTTTCAGAAGTGCGTCCATTTTCTTTACCGCGTCATTCACGACCCTTCCGCAGTCGGAGAACTGAGAGTCGGCAAGCTCTTTGAATTTCTTGGGCGTGAGGCCGTCGGGGTTGTTGAACTCCGTCCCCGTCAGCATATCCGTTACCGTCAACACTTTCTTTGTACCTTTCATCGTATATCTCCTTTATTTTGTAAGATTATTTTCAATTGCGAACGCAATTCCAAGATGCGCCGCGGTTTCGACAATTGCAGCAAGGTCTTGTCTGCATTCGTTGCCAAGCGCCATCAGCACCACAGACGAACGTCCCAGTTTCTCGTTTTGAGCCGCCACCGAACCCAACAAATTGGCGGTCAAGAGAACCATATTGTCAGCCGGAAAACCATCCGACTTTGCCAAACCGCGCTGCTCTAATAGGGTCATGGACGCTTCAATGGCGTCGCGGGAAACCTTGGCCGATTCGCTAAGCAACTTCTTGCCTTCGTCGCGAACAGCCTTGTCAAAAAAGACCTTATCCAGGAACAGCGTGCTTACGGTCATTTTCTTGCTCATAGTATACATATCTCCTTTTTTCCTTTCAAAATATTGGCGAGTCTCGCCAAGTTGCGGGGCTGGGGGTCGAACCCAGCTAACTGGTTTATGGGGCCAGTGAGCTCACCGTCGCTCTCCTCCCGCAAAGGTGGGGCGGCTCGGATTTATGCCCGACCATATTCACGCCGCCCCAGTAACCAGCTTACAGAATTGTTTGCGCTATACTCTGACGGCGATTTATGCAAAGCGCATATTAAGCTCATTCGCCGTTTCTGAAAACTGGTGCAAACTGGTAGCTCGCCGTCTTGCATTAGGGCGATGTCACTACCAGTAAACTGGCGGTCGGCGATGGGTTTTGTGGCAGTTCCATACTCTGCGATTTCTCCGACGCCGCCAGTAATTGCTAAATTGTTAAGGTGCCTATATCTAGTATACACTATCGTAGCACTTTGTCAAGTACCAGTTTTCAGATGGACATATGTCCCGAATCCAAATCCAGCCGGTGCAGTTGACCTATCTCGGGCTGAGCGTACAGGGCCAATAACTTCGGGGCCTCGCCAAACTTCTGTTTCAGGAGTGACAAAAGCAATAGGTTCGGCGTGACCGGCGTTTTGGCTTTACTACCTGGGATGGTCAGAGTGGAGCCAATTTCCTGCGAGGTCTTGGGCATCCACACGCTGATAAATTTGTCGCTGGACTGCTCGATATTGCTTGTCTCCTGCCCGTCGTGAATTTCAGGCATCTGCCACTTTCTGTCCAGGACTTGCCGCCCAGCTTGTACGCCCAGAAGAACAGGGCACGTGAAGGCCAGGGCCATATCCTTGACACGGTCGACGATGTTCATGTACGCAATTCTCGCGTCCCGCTGTTTCTCGCCGTCGCGGTTGATTCGCTGTAGATAGTCCAGGACAATTAGAATGGGTTTCCGTTTCTGAACATCTACCAGATAATCCAGGGCCACGGCCACCTCGGTCATCCCCATCCTGGGCCGACGCTTGTCACTGGCGTCCGAGTGGCCTATTAGCCACAGGGGTTGTCCCATGCGGTCTATTGCCGCCCGCATCATGACTTTCCACTGGACTTCATCCAGATTCCCGCGGTACATGGCAGAACAGTCTATCCGACACATCCTTGAGATATCCAGGATGGTCTGCTCCTCGATGGACTGCTCCCAACTGATGTACAGAACAACGTCACGGTCTTGGGCAAACTGTAGTGCGTGGTTCGCAATGGCCGACATCACCAAGCTCTTTCCATTGCTGGTATATCCCTCGACTACAATGAGCTCGCCCCGCTTCATCGGCAGCATGACATCGTCCAAGCCAGGTATTCCAGTCGGTAGTCCTGGTAGGTGCCTTCTGCGTTCCTCGACCGACTCGACGGCCAGCGTGCTCGCTTCAGAGGGGCTGAAGACGGTCTCCTCAACTTCGGTTTTTGGTTTCATTTGTGTCTCCTTGGAATAACGACTCTTGGTTACTATTCTTCCAGTGTTCAATGCGCTTCTCGGCAATATGATAATAACTCCCGTCGATTTCAATGCCGATAAAATTAAATCCTTCCATGACCGCACCACATCCAGTTGACCCACTACCCATAAACGGGTCAAGCACAATTCCACCAGGGGGAGTTATCAACCTGCACAAATAGCGCATAAGGGTAACGGGCTTCACGGTGGGATGAAAATTCTGTCTGGGTGTATGTTCGGTTTGTCTGCCTCGACCGTCGCCGGCAAATTCACCGTACGCACCCGATTCCCGTTCCTCCATCCCAACCAGCCCCGCGTTGCGCTCAGACCTGGACGCCTTGGCGACATAGAAGAAGCGGGAGGCGCAATTTGAAAGTCCGCTCTGCCCATCCAGAACCTTAGCCGCCTCCTCGTCAAGTATCACGTTGGCGGGCCAACGACCCTTTGTGTTCATTTCCTGCTTATAATCAGGGCGTACCTTCTGACCAAACCCAGACCATTCTTCAAGTTTGTTGATTGGTACGGGCTCGCCCTCAATTCTGCATCCGTCAATATTGATTGCCCCAGTTCCATGTTCCAGAACGTTATCAGCAACTGTACCGTCGATGGGTTTGCGAGCCAGGCATATTGGCTCGTTGGCGGGTTTTAGAGCAGTGCCCCAGCCTTGCCATTCGCCATCCAAGTTGTGTGACTTTGGGAATCCGCTGCCGTATAACCATTGAATCTGGTCGCGTATCTCAAACCCTGCGTCTTCAATGGCGCAAGCCATACGGTGATAGGTGCGAGTGCCCCCAAACGCCAGTAGGTGTGCGCCAGGCTTCATCAGCCTCAAGACCTCGCCCCACATTTCAACGTTGTACTCAATTCCGCTCCCGTCCCACTCTTTTCCCATGAAACCTTTGGATGGACGATTGAATCTTCCGTCCGTGCCGTATTTCGCTTCAGCAGAACCGTTTTTTCCAAAACGCTTGGTAATTGAGGTCAAGCCGTACGGCGGGTCAGTTACAACCGCGTCCACCGATTCGTCCGGCAGGGACTTCATCGTTTCCAAACAGTCACCTAAGTAAAGTTTTACATCGCTCATTTTCGTCTCCTTTTGAATATGTCTTTCAAGTATGCCGCAATTTCAAGTAGCATGAAAACAAGATAAAATAAACCGACCCCAACTCTCAGTGGGTCAGTGAACGAAAACCCCATTTCTCGCTCCTAGTGCACGAAAACACCTGGGATGTGAACCACGTTCACGCCCGTGCGCAACTGGCCAGCCTTGGCCCTGGCACGATTTACAAGCGACTTAGGGCTGGCAACAGTCCAGGGAAGGTCTGAATTTAAACTATCTTCATGGAGAGTCGTTATCATATCAACGCCAAACTCACCACAAGCATCCTTGAGGGAAACTGCACCACTGCGCCAGTAATCAATTTGGCTTTTGTCGAGAGGGGGCTCCAGCCCCCAAAGGTCACAAATTGCCTGAATGAACGGGCGAATCTCGTGACGGTATGGTTTTAATGGGCTCCGTGGTTCTATATCTTCAATCTCCGCGGGTTCCTGGACTGGTTCTGGATTCAAAGAATCTTCATCATTAATATGGTTATGTGATTCTGTGGAATTAGATGGTATGAGTGGTAATGGTTTATCACCCTTGTTACAACCCTTGTTACAACCCTTGATACTTGAGGGTTGTAATTTATTACCACCCTCGACAGCATTGTAAACCTGACCGCTGTATTCTCTCGGATTCGTCCAATTGTTAATAACTATCTCCAAGCCATGTTTTTTTTGATTGGTTGCAATATAAAGATTGTTTTCAAGTTTACGGCGCTGATAACGGAGAGTCTCGAGAGGCATTTCTAGCTCTTTTGCCGCGCTGGCATCTGTCCATTCTGAAATTTTACCATCCTCCCAATTCGCCTGGTCTATCATATACAAATACAAGAACAATGTTTCCCCAAGGGCAATTCTGTGTTTGGGCTCCAAGAGGCCACGCTTTATCTTTATCCAGGTCTTTTTCATTTTTTATACCTCTGATAATATTCATCACAATAGACTTCAATTTCTCGCTCGTCATAGTATTTTATATCGCCCTGAATCCACACCGGTTTTATATTATTGGTACTTATAATCTCCGATACGTCTTCTTGGGTTAGCGCACCTACCCTTCCTGCAAGTTCCGGCTGGCGCATAATATAATTGTTTTTGGGAATAGTTACATTGTATTCTGGTTGATATTTGCATATTGCCATGGCCTCTAAATCGTCCAGAGCCATGACGGGACAATACTGGTAATAATAAGAATCAAATTTCTTTATCCCTTCTCGTACATGGTCTTTAATCCTTTTGTCAATATCTATTGCTTGACCCACATAGACAATATCGTAATCTCGCAACAAATAATATATTCCAGGAAGTTTTGGTGCTGGCCTTGCATGAGATATAATGTCATTTTCCTCGGCCACCATCAGCGGAAAATTACCAGCCTCATCCGCTTGTTTCCAAATTATTTCTAATTCTTCCTGAGTCCAGTTGGGACTTTGAAATCCGTTTCGCGTTCTCATAATAATCCTTTACGCCGAATACCTTGACTGCCTCAAGGCAGTTTGAATGTCTTCTTTCTTCAATCCGTAATCTAAAATAGCATCGTCGACCTTGAAGGGCAGGTTGACCACCGTACCCCCCAGAGCCTCGCTCAGCGTACGGGCTTCTTTCCTGGCGTCGGGGTCTAGGATGATGTACACCGCCCCTGCGTGGGCCACAAGCTCTTTTATCCGCTCAGCCGCGTACATCTTCCCTGGTATCCCCAGAACCTGTATCTGGGGGTTGTCCAGGGTCTGGTAGACCACCATGGCCTTCTTTTCGCCTTCACACACGATGCAGTAGTCCCCTTCCCCCACCGGAAGGTCGGGCGAGCATACGAACGGTACGGCAGGAAGGGCCGAGAATTCCGGCCTATACTTGTCGGTCGGCTCCACGGGTGAAAGTATCCGGTGCCGGATGTTCTGAAGATTCCAGCCGGCAGAGAACACGGGGATGGTGAGCGACGGGGACTGGTAGGTCTGGCCCTTGTTCCTGTACTCAAACGTCGGATTGTAGCCTAGCTGCCAGAGGACTTGGAAGTCGCGGGAGATACCTTGTTTTTCCCAGAGCCCCTGGGCGTCCTCTGATTCGTTCAAGGTCTCCATGTACTGCACCCAGACCCGCGCCGTACGAAGTTCTTCCAAAATACGTTGAGACCGCTCTAGTTGGGCGTTCAAGTCCTGTACGGCTTGCTTGGCCCGCTCCTCGGCAATAGCTGCCAGGTGGCCCGCGTCAATAGTGTTGTCTCCGGTCAAATACCGGCATGCTGAGACAAAGTCGACTCCCTGCCACTTCATCACGAAGTCGATGGCGTCGCCCGTACCGCAGCTATCGGTGAAACACATCCACCTGAGCAAACCGTCCTTGCCTGGAAAGATATGCAGGCCGTTCGGGTTCTGCCCGTGATGCAAAGGGCAAGCACACGAATATCCAGACCCACTTTTCCTGGGACGTCCCCCTGCCAATTCTACAAGATGAATAAGGTCACTTGCTTTCTTGATAGTGTCAATATCAACTGTCATGGTACCTCTTGAATTTTCAGCAGAAATGAGTTATTATATAAGCACCTGAGCGTCCAAATAAAACCTCAGTACGTTCATAGTATGTCTCCTTTCTGCAACACGACAAGAGCCGCCCCTATTTTACGGGCGGCTCTTGTCTTTTAGTTCTTTGTTGATTACCTTGACCAGCGCACCGGCGCGGCGTACGGATTCAGACAGCGCCTTTTGGGTGCTGGGTTTTATCACCGTAATCCGTACCGATGGACGGGTCATCATTCCTCGATGGTCGCTATATCGGACAGGGTCATACTACGAATTTCCTGGGCTGTCTTGCCGTTGGCGTACAGGAGCCGCACCAGGGTCTTGACCGTGGGGTTTCGCAACCCCCTGGTCAACTGGTGGGTGTACGAGTACGCCAGGCCCGCTTTCTTGGCTAATTCAGTGACGTTGTCCGTGTGAATCGGTTTCATGGTAATTTTCATGTTCACTCCTTGGTAATTCTATCCACATTGTGATACGGGTGGCCGTTCTTGTCAAGCCGCTCAGATGGAACCCAGTGCAACATGAAGTCGACCTCGTAATAACCGGCTCTGTCAAACGTCTCCTCCGGCAGGTCATAAAGCTCCGAGAAAAAGGCGGACAGCTTTGCGTTCGCCGCTGTCCAGGTTAGGCTGGGATACTTGTTGACCGGCTTTAGCTTGTCATTGCCCAGGAAGCTGACTTTCGCCTTGGGGGGTTCGCCAGTTTCGACTGCAACTGGCACCCAATCAATCTTGACCACGTGAATAACGCCACCCTGAGCAGGTTCTGCTGGTTTGGCAGATACGGGTTTGACGGGCGCTGGTTTGGGGGCTGAAGGAGCCGGCTGGGACACCTTGACCGAATTGACCAACGATAGCGCCGTGTCCGCGATGAATGCTTCCAGGGTCTGTCCAGGAGCAAGTGTTTTAACCAGGTCTGCTAAAGCCTCTTGTGCGGTCGCCCCGCGTGCAGTCAATCCGATGCGGAAGCTGGCCCCACCCTTCGTTCCGTATAAGTCGCAGAACGCTACGCCCCCAGAATTATCAACTTTGCTTTCTAGTTTCTCGTCCATTGCAATATCTCCTTTTTTAGTTTTGTTTACCTGTATCGTTATTATAGAATACATTCGCACAAAAGTCAATAGGCTACTTGAATTCCAGGCGCTTGTATATTATAATGACCGTGAAAGGAAAACCGAAAATGAATGAAACGACGATTATACCTATGCCCTTGTTCGATAAGCTGATGGAGATACGGGACAAAGTAACGAAGTCAGCTTGGGAAATTGGTGACCTTACTTTGGGAATCGTTGAGTACAACAAGCTCAACTTAACCCACGCCAGCAAAACGGAAATCTATAAAGCTGTGGCGTCGGTCATCGGTAAAGAATCTCGCACGGTTCGAATGTATGCACACGTATCTGAAACATTCGATGACCCGACCCGAACGGCGTTCGATGTACTTTCGTACGACCACTTTCTCATTTCTGCCGGATGCGAAGACCCGAAGGCAGCCCTCCAGTGGGCCGTGGAGCGCGTGTCCGAAACCGGCAAACCTGGTACGGTTGACGAAATGAGGCGTCGCTTTGGCCGCGGCCGCCCAGAAGAAGTTACCCCAAACATTGACGCTCTCTTGGTCTTGCCTGGAAAGATTCGGGACACGCTGGCGAGTCTCGCCACTTTATTCGACAAAGACCTGTACACCGAGGCCGTGGGAATCACCCATGAACTGGATGACTGTCTCCACGAAATTAGCGATGACATCGAGACCAAAAGCATGATGGAAACCGCCCAGATGGGTGACGAATATCCCGCGCCTGTGATAGAAGGCACGGTAACTATTCCGGAGTCGCCGGCTGAAGTTGCTGAGTGATATAATCAATCA
>QGNH01000689.1_pt2 | contig 17008 bp, 19 predicted proteins | sample 1735481 | NCBI WGS metagenome assembly QGNH01 (sample SAMN09239004, study PRJNA386568) | Viral metagenome, whole genome shotgun sequencing project.
CTGAACTGATACTCCCTGTATTGGCTGTGGTTGAGTCGTAGTTGCTATGGTTGGATCTGGCATTAATATTCTCCGTTAATTATGCTGAAATATGGCGCATGGCACGGTCCTTGCAATCTCCACGAGGCGTGCCGGCCCTGCGGAGACACCTACCATACTCACTTGGCTCCATAGGTATTTGCTGTTGGTAGTCTGTTTCCGCCCGGCACAACACCTACCTCAAACACTATTGAAGAGATAGCATAGCCTTCATTGTAGTTTGACTGCTGGTTATCAGAGATTTGTAGGCGAATTGCGGTACATTTCTGTATGGCAAAGTCTACTCTGAACTCGTATATCTGATATTGGCCGCCCCAGAACTGAGAATCGCCCCAGTTTGTATCTCCTCCCCAGGTAGAAACGTTGACATATGGATTAATTGTTGCGAATTGCGTATAGTTGTCATTGTAATCGTAAGCCACAGATACGTTCAGAGTGTGCCCCGGACCTTTGTATGTTCCAAGGATAAACACTCGGAATACTCTCTGATATGCCTGAATGCCTGTAAAAGCGAAGTTTGGAGTGGTCCAAGACAGGTACTGCGGAGATGAGCCGTCTGTGAACTTGGATTGGTTCTGCACATAAACCTGTCCTATTGAGTTAACAAAGGTGAAATTGCCGTTGTACATAACCGCATCCATAGCATAGTGATTAGTCCAAGTAGACCACTGCTGCATATAGTAGTCATAAACCAGCGCTAATCCCTGTAATGTTGTGAATATCACTTGGTTAGCTGTAGTATTGAGCACTGAGCTTGTAATTGTATATGAATTGAACTTCTCTACCGGCGCACCGATGTAAGTTAAGTTAAGAGATTGGTCTAGGAGATAAATGCCTTTTGCCGACTGGAACATAAGACCTAATGGCATGATAACAATAGAATTATCGTTAATACAGCCAACATCTGAAGTAATAAGAGTTGGATCGCCATAATCATTATTATTTCCAGTAGCATCTGGCCCATTGCCCTGTATTGTAAAGATATTATTTTGTTTATAGATGACCAAGACTTGATTTAGCAAACCTAATCCTGTAATATCGCCTCCCCTTGGATCTACTGCCATTGTTAATTCTTGTGCAAATTGTGGAGGAATTGTATTTTGATTGGAATTATCTACTGTTGTCTGAGAATACCACATTAGCAATTTATCAGATAGGCCTGCCAAGAAAACTCTATTGTTATAAGTAGTTATGATAGAGTTGGCAGGAGGAGCTATATTAGCTAGAACATTGCCTGCTGTGTAATTTAATTCATTTGCAGAAGCAGTAGCGTCAGACAATGTATCGGTGAATGATACGAGATTTGCCGATAATGAATTAAGCAATGGAGCTATTGTAGAAGTAACACGGTTGAATGATACTCCATTCGCTGCTGTTCTATATATTACAACAGATATAGGCGTTTGTTTGGAAGTAAGTCTCAATGTCGGAATGGCTATCGTAACGTGATTAGTTGCAGCCACTTGCACCGATATTGGAATAGATGGTGCGGATCTATAAATCTGCCCATAGTTGTCTGTCCACTCGAATTGAACCATATACTGATATGTTCCGGTTGATAAGAAGCCGTCAGAACCATTAGGCGTGCAAAGAACATTCTCAGGATACAAATGGAAGCCAAGTTCTGTGGTTGATACGCCGTCATAACCTTGCAGAATGCCACCTACCACTAACAAAGTGTTTGATTGTACTGTATTAACAAAGTTATCCGATGGTGTAAAGATTAGTTTTGTTGAATTAACGCCAAATAATGAGAATAAGGTATTGGCCTCCGATATGATCTTGCCTGCTTGAAGATTGGCAAACTTGAATACACCGGATGACAGAAGAACGGTCTCTGGGCACATATTATTTGTTTGAAAACCGCCACCTACCTGTGGTGTTTCCTTAGCAACGATTACTGGCGTTGCAAGAACTGTTGTAGCATTAGCAATTAAATATGTGAAGTCAGTTGATTGTAGAGTTGATTGATAAGCAGTATTAATGTAAGTGTTATTGTTATACTTAAATGCCTTAGAAGCTATTCCAACAGATTCGGCAGTGGCACCTACCAACACATTAGCAGACAAATCAATTGTCTTACAAACAGTTGCTTGTAGATATGGAATTGCGTTATACTCTTGCATGAACAAAAGCAATTTGTTAACTGTTGGCGACTCGATGGAAGATAACACTCTTACGTCCGCTGTTAACATAGAGGTTGGCGCTAATAGTTGCGTTGAAATAGGATAGTTATAAGCAGCTGTATAAACAGAAACGCCATTGGCCCAGGATATCCAAACATTATTGGAAGAGTCGCCTACCACACTAATAGCGCCATGGAATCCTGTATTAATGGCTTGGCCCGGAGTTCCATCTACAATGGTTGTTGCAGACTTATTGAAGCCTGCATCTAAATAACAAAGATTAATTGAACCTGTATTTGGAGATCCGCCTAGATAACCAATAACCATTTGATTACCAACCACATGAATATCATATGGAAAACCATTAAGGCCTCCATAACCATCATTAACGATTGGAATAGCAGCCTGAACTACAGTTGGATTAAGCGGATTAACTGTTTGATAATATAGAGTTGATTGCTGATCTGTGTAAAAGATAAAGATTTGATTTTGGAATGAGATACATTTAGGTTGCGCGCCTAATACATTGAGCACATGATCAGATAAGGCAAAAGCTTTATTTATTGTATCTAGAACTGAATAACGTACGCCGCCTCTTGAATCTTCCCATGCGTAAAGCTCCATGCCAGATAAGAAAGCCATATCTGGATTGAGTTGTTGTGCCGAAGACATGCGAATTATATCTTTATCTTCTGTTGTAATAGAGATTGCTGTTCCTCTATTAGACCAGTTGCCTACGGCTGTAAGATATGAATAGATGTTATTGCCATCGAAAAGAATTAGTTCATTCTTATAGTTAGCAATCTCAACTGCGGAAGTTATTTGGCCTCCGCCTTCAATTGTGGTATTTAGAATATCATAGCCAAAACGTTTATTTATTTGGCCAGTTTTAGAGAATTGTCCATTCTGTAAATCTAATAGTTGACCAGATTGTAATTGTTTTGGATCGACTTTTGTATTAAGTCCGCCGCCCATTTGTACTGGAACGAGCTGTTTATTGAGAGCCATGATGAGAATCCTTGGTTTACGCCAATTGCTTAATAGTTATTCTTGTTCCTGTTGGAGATAGTTGTATGCCTGTTGGATTTGCTATGTTTGTATTAGGTGTAATCCATGTCTCCACATTGCATCCTGATGGTAGATTGACCAGATATGAGTTAGAGATAGTTGATACCGGTATCCAGCCTGCTGCTGGTGCATAAGCATTTAGATCTGCTATTGATTGTGGTATTGCAGAACCTTGCGAAATGGCTCCTGTTGCATTGATAGATTGCTGCACGTGATATGTATAATAGCCTGCATTAGGTTGTGGTGTGCCAGTAGCTACCAATTGATAACTAATTTCATACAACCCTGCCGAGTTTATATTAATCCAAGAGGCTCCGGTTCCTAATGAAGTTGCTTGAGATATGTCAGCCCCTGCCACTACTAATGGATTGTTCCAATGTACCAATTGTGATTGTGCCCCTGCTGATGCTGGCAAGAAGGCACATGCAGTTTGTCCTGATAAACCTGCTTGGAAGTAATTAGATACTACTCCCTGTGGTCCTTGCGGTCCTGCAATACCAGTTACGCCTTGAACTCCTGTAGCTCCTTGTGGCCCAGTAGCTCCTTGTAGTCCTGTTACTCCCGGTGATCCCTGAGCGCCTTGTGGTCCTCCACCAATAGGCCCTGTTGGTCCTTGTGGCCCTGTTGGCCCTTGTGGTCCTGTAATGCCGAAAGTCGTTCCCTGTGGCCCTGTAGGCCCTTGAACGCCTTGGATGCCTTGGATACCCGTTGATCCCATTGCGCCAGTTGGACCTTGGATAGATGATGCTATGACGTCCCAGCCCGTACCTGATGAATTGGCAGTTAATAGTATTGCGCCATAAGCCGTGTTGATAACAAAAGAGCCCTGACCTCTAATAGTATCTGAGCCACTAGCTGCTACTGTGATATTGAATGAGGCAGATGAGCCGGTTTTATCAATGACGGCATATTGTCTACCAGGCGTCACTGAGTTTGCTGCTGGCAATGTAACAGAGATTGGTCCTGATGAACAGTTAACATCAAGTAGAATATATGTATCTGTATTAAGAATGACCCAGTTAATTGCTACTGGTTGATTAGCGAGAATAGTATTAGATACGGCGCCTACATTTACTTGTGACCCGGTGGTAATCTGAATGAGTGTGCCAGATGAATTGATGTAATATAGATTTCCATTGAGAACGAATATCTCTGCTACATCTCCTACACCAACTAAACCTGATGCTTGTGATACGAAACGTAAACCTCTAACAGTATTTAGATTGTGTTGATTTAATGGAAGATCTGCATTAATATTAAGACCAGCAGGAGTTACTTGCACGCCTTTGCCAGTTGAATGATCATGTGCGTCTATCTGATTAGTTAAGTCATTAGATATATTAACGGCATAGCCTGGACCTGTATCACCAGAACCTGTTGCTCCTGAAGAAGGTATTGGAACTATGAGATTCATGTTAGGCGATACTGTAGGACACATTAATATTCTCCAATGTAAAAGATTGGCTCATCGTATTGCGCCAATATCTCTTTAGCATATGCGATTTTATCTTCTATTCGCTGCCCCTTTGGTTGTGCAGTATTCCATAATTCTATATTTTCTAAACGATAATCAGCTCTATCACCATTGATGTGATGAATATTCTCATCTTTAGTCAATGGGCGACCCAGATATTGTTCCATAACATATCGGTGTAATCTGACTGGTTTGCCATCAATCATCTTCCTAGCATAACCATGATCATCTAACCACCCTTGTGGATTGTGTCCAGTTAATGCATAATCATCTAGTGCCCCTTTACGAAGCACTGTTTTATAGTGCGTGGTGCAGAGGAGGCGAGCCCTAGATTTATTAGTGCATTGTGGATATGTACAAATTGGCATGATGATATTCCTTATTATTAGAAGACGATGAGATCAACTTGGCACGCAGCGGCTGAGTAAATGTAAACATAAAGATTTGGAGATTGATTGTTAATTGCATCTTCCCATAACAAAGCGTAGCCTTGTCTTGGTCTTACTGCATGCCAACCTTGTATTGGCCTACCTAATGTATGAGCGATTTTATTAAGACCAGGAACTATGACTATGTTCTTTAATAGTATTGAATCAAGTTGGTCTTTGCCAAGTAATTGAGATATTGCCTCGGAGATATTGTCTTGCGTGGCATTGATTTGTTTATCTGTTACCGGTTCTCCTGGAGCAACTCTTATCTTCTTGAATGGATGGAAAGCCATTAACCTTTACCAGCCGTAGCCGCCTCCACCATAGTTACCTTCCCATTGATGTCTGGTATCAACAACGGCCTTAGGTTCGCCTGCATCTCTATTAGGTGCAGATACCTTCATAATATGATCTCTAAGTTCAGCTGCTTGAGCCATTAAGATTTGAGCTTCATCTGTCATGCCCTGCATCGTATGTACTTTAACGGCCACATCACAAATGGCATAATCAAACCACATCTGCGAATCCATATACGGTTGCAATGTATCTGTTGGATTAACCAAAAGAATATAATCAGGAGTATACCAAAGTCTATAAGTATATTGTGCCGCTATTGATGCTGGCAATAGAGCTATATTTTGGCCTTGTAATCTATATGTAATAGAAGTTGGACCAACAGCTACTGATGTGCCAGGATAAGACTTATCATTGCGTTTCTGAAATGAATGCTGTCTAACTGTTATGTAGCCATCAGGTGAGTTATTATCATACAATAGATCAAGACCTCTAAACTTTAAGAAGTCTAGAGGTATTGCCAAATTATTTGTATTTGGAACTACATTGGTAAATACCGGCGTTATCTTATAATCATCAAACTTTGATATAAGATCGCCATCCAGTGTAGAAAGCGATGCATTGATATGTGAGGTAAACTCAGTATCATTTAGATATTGATTGGTTCTCATATCGCAGCGCAATCTTGCTGCTGTAATAAGCGTTTGTAGAGTTGTAGGAAATAAAGCCATTAGTTAGTAGGCCCCAGACTCTGACTCTTCCCCTGGCTCACCGGCCTCGGCTTCCTCGTCTGCGCCACCACCTGAACACATTTCAACGAAGTCTTTTAGTGCTTCTTTGAGTAAGATGTGATCTCCTGATTTTAGAGCCGACATAATGTCCTTGACAGCAGAGTCTTGTGCCATTGGACCATCCATTGCTGGAGAATCTTTTAGATCCTCTGCATGCTCGTCTTTTGATGGACTTTCCACTGGCCCATCTTTTTTGTCTTTGCCAATTAATAAGGCGAAGTTTGGTTTATCTGGCATTTGTTAATCCTTTGTTCCAAGGAAGGCTCATTGTGGACCTGCCAAACCATCACGAAGTCTTATATCAACATAGAATCCGCCACCTAGAGGCAAGTCACAGCCTACGCCTAGAGTCTGGAATTGAATGAATATCCTGTTTTGTGTATCATTACCTGAGCCAAATGGACCAGTCATACCGCCTGTGGCAATGGTATTTCCTTGGCCTACTGTATCAAATAATACTTCTGCTGATAGGCTAGTTGCAACGTTAGCGCCTACGATTGGCTCTACTTGGCATGAGTCTAGTCTTTGATAAGAATCAGATAACTGAATTGCATAAAGACCGGTTGCTAGTCTAGAAATACCTGCGACGCCTGCACCTAATAGGCCTTGGCATCCTGAATATCCGCCCATCCAACCTGTTGGAGCGCCTGGTGTGGCTTGTCCTGGTTGAGCTGCCCAGTAAGTTCCTGAGTTGCCTGCGATAGATCCGCCTGAGGCGATTGCTACCACGTTGTTTAGAAGACCTCCAGTACCTATTGATACTTTGCCTTCAATCTGCGCCATCTTTGGTTTGTAAGAGGCGTTGAATTGGTACGTATAACGATTAGCCATTTGATTTCCTTTTCGCCCGGATATCTCGTCTCAAATTAAGATCAGGATATCTCGGAACATAGTCGCCGGCAGCATATTAAAACGCTACCGACGATGATTGACACTGTTATTAGACTAGTGGATTTACTTTGATGTTGACGTTCGAGCGCGGCTCACGGCAAACAACGTTTGCTAGTGAATAGAAGCGGATTTCCATACCGGAAGCGGATGGAGAACGAAGCCATACTTTGCCGTCATCTTGCCAAGTGTGAACAATCTTGCCTACGGAAATTGCTTTCCATGTGTCTCTGTTAACACCAGCGATTAAGCCTGCTGGGCAGTTACGGTCAGGCAGACATACAACTGGTCCTGCTGAGTGTCCAACTACTTGGATACCCTTGAAACCAATTTGTGGAGTTGCCATTACGTTTACAAGCTGGACCTTCGCACCTTGTGCCTGAGCAAGCACACGATACTGAGCTGGGCTCATTAAGAAGTGAGTTAGCTTACCACCGAAACGAACTACCTGTGCGATAGCTGCCTCTAGGACTTCCTCTAAGTTTCCGCCTGTACCATCGAGGTATGACCCTGCGAGTTGTACTGGAGATACTGAGCGGTTAACGCCCTTGAAGCTATCATTGGAAGCGACACCACCGTATGGAATCCAATCGGTGAATCCAGACATACCAAGAGACTTGTCGCCGGACTGATAGACGTAGTTTCCTACAGCTACCGAGTTGGCAGTAAGTGTGTTAGTACCTGAAGAGAATGCTACCGTTGCAGTGCCACCGATTTGGTCGATAGCTATGATCTGGCAGTATTGTGAAGTTGCCGAAGCGAATGTGGTGCTCGTACCGGTTTGAACGGACGAGAAGTCTAGCCACATGCCGAGAGAGAAGTTTACCGAATCTGCTGGATTGGCAAAAGTCAAAGTAGTACCAGCTACGGAACCACCGACTTGACCGCGCGAGATATCGGCACCACGATATAGACCTAAGGCTGTATCGTTTGCGATGTTCTGAAGTTGGTTGTCTGCAATCAAACGAACCATATCCAAGAATGCGCCCTTTGAGGAGCTAGACTCAGCGATTAGCTGGCTAGATACGTTGGCATCAGCATGGTTTTCTACCTTGGCGACTTGGAAGTCGAAGATAGCTTCACCAGAGGTGAATGTGTTGTTTGAGCCTGCGGCGGTTGATGCGGCATTTTGAGCCGTAACGAACACGCGGCTTCTGCCCTGACCAGCAGATGCTACGATTGGCTGATTATAGAAACGTCCAGTGACATCTTCCTTTTTAGGAATCAATGCCAACCATGGATTGTCTACGTAAATCTCGTTAGTTACGCCATCATCAGAGTAAAACTCTTTGAGGATTGCGTCGCCTGAATCTTGTGAAATATATGTAGACGGAGTGCCTACGGTATTGCCGAATGAAGCCATTTGTTATCTCCAATGAAGTTGGTTATTCGCCATACTTCTTTAAGATGTCGCGAGCACGTTCATCAGCTGAACGATATCTATCGTATTGCTGAGGTGGCTGAGGCGAAATCGTTTGTTTATTGCTCAAAGTGAATGAACTTTTTGGAGTAACTTTTTGTTCTGAAGTTTGTTTACCTGTTGTTTGTGACTCTTGTTGAGCGAACAGAGCCATAAACTTCTTCATTTTAGATGCCTCGTTAATACCAGATTTTATCTTATCCGTCCAATATTCTTCTAATTGGTCTGCGGCTTGCTCGAAAGACATTGTTTCGCCCTTCTGTTGGTAAAGCTCCCATACCTGCTTATAAACCTCAACAGCAGCATTAGGTCCATATTCTTTTAGGAGTGATTCATATTTATCTGGATTAGATTGTAATAGAGGAACTACTTGAGCAGTAATTATTTGATTGTGTTGAGCTAATTCTTCTTTCTCTTGGATAGATTTTGCCTGAACTTCAAGGTCTTTAGCATATTTATCAAGACGTTCTTTATGTTCTCTATTAATCTTTTCTTGTGGACCTTCTGGTTTTTCCTCTGATTTAAGAGCGAAAGTAGTCATATCCTTATAGAATTGAATTGGATCAACTCCTGCTGCCTTTAATAGAGCAGTTGGATCCTTTCCAGATTTAGTTAATTCAATTGCGGCTTCAATAGCCTCAGACTTTTTAAGTCCTTCGGCAGCCTTCTTTTCCATCTCTTTGGCTTTGCGCTCTGCCTTTTGTGCGGCAAGAAACATCTTCCTAGCTTGTGCCTCTGAACCTGCGGCCTCTTCTTTTACCTTAGCCTCTTCTTTAACTTCTGTTTCAGATTTAACTGGCTCATTGGCAACTTTGAGATCCTCTTCTGATAAATAACGACCATCTGGTCCAACTTTCTGGATCTCTGTTGGCATTGTTTCTTTGCCTGAAGCGTCTACTGTGATTTCTGGATTATTAACTGTGTCGGTCATTACTGGCATTACTGTCCTTGTGGTGCTTGAGGTGCTGCTTGAGCCGATTGCATTTGCGCTCCGACTTGAGCAGATCCTTGTTGTGAGGCCGTACCCGCATTAGGCTGCGCGGCTTGTTGTGGTGGTTGTTGAGTTTGTGCTTGTGCCATTAAATCATGACATTCATCTGCCCATTTGCGAAGTAGATCTATATTCTCTTCATCTACTCCTTGTAATTGAGATCTGTCTATTTCAAGACAAACCATTCTATAAGCAAGATTTAGATCAAGATAAGCACCAGGAGACATATAGCCTTCTTCACCTAACTCCTTGATATTAGAGAGTATTTCCTGCGTAAGATGAAGTGAGGCGGTCTCAAGCGAGACGGTATCATTAAGGTCTGGAAAATCTACAATGTCCATAACCTGTTCTTTGGACAAATAACCTGCTTGTGCGTAATCCATTAGCTGGTCAAGGCGACCTGCTGGAGTTGATGGCAAACCTGATACTGGGAATAGTTCAATCTGATAGTCATCGACATTCATCTTAATATCCTTGAAACTAAGGCGCTGTCCTTTACCTTTTTCATTGACAAGAACAGATGGATTATCAAGATCGGCAGACATATCAATTACCATCTTGGCAATATCCATAAAGATAGATTCATAATCTTGTGCAGTAATCTCAAATCTTGATGCTGCTTGGTCTGACGCTTCTCTTTGAGCAACAGCAGATTTAAGAGTTGGATCCTTTTGTCCGGTTGCTTGTGCTTGCGATACTCCTGCAACTTTATACATTCTGTCTTCTATGTATTGAATGTGCTGGAATATCTCTGGCTGACAAGTTGGCGGCGTTAGATAAGAAGGTGGTGTAACTGTAAACTCAACAATCTTCGCAATCCTATTAGAGGTGATATGGTCTTCTGCAATATTGGAACCTGACTCTACTGCAATAACAGGTCCGCCAACCAATCTCATTGATTGCTGAACAAGACGAAGCAATGTATCAAGTTCTAATTGAAGCTTCCATATTTCGTGGCAAATGCCTCTACCCCAGAAGCCAAGAGTTTGATCTGCCCAGCGGAAAGTTACTATTGGAAAATAATCCTTCTTATATTCTTCTGCCATGAGAGTGGCTGTTTCAATACAAATAGTATGCTTACCATCTTTGGCTTTTGGACCAGATCTTAAATGCCAAGATTCAATAACTGGAATGATATCGGCAGTAGAAAAAGTAGCTGCACCACCTGCAATAGCAGATGCGTCATGTATCTGTTGTATGTATTCTGGAAAACGCTCATAAAGAATATCTCTGGAAACATACTTGCGTTGATGGATTTGCTGTGGTTCTTGATTCATTCCTTCCAAGTCATCAACAAGAACTTCCTCAATATAAACCCATTCTGCTTTAATCTTGTTATCTTCCTCAACAAGTTTAAGAAATCCTGTGCCATAGATGCAGGCATCCTTGAATACTCTCTGCATTATCTTATACATCTTTGTATCATTGAAGACGCCTTCGACATATTTTGTGGCCTTTTTTGCCTTGATTTTAGTTGAATAATCCTTTGCTGAATCTGTAACGAATTGTGGTTTTGGCTTGTTCTTGGATATCATTGAACAAGCAGAATCAATAACATTTTGCAATGTATTAAGTGTCATTCTTGAATTAGAAATAGAGTTTCCATCAAGAGCGGTTCTATTGTAATATAGATTTACATTCTGTGATGCAGTAAATGCGGCACCAATGTCATTATAAAGTGTGGAGAAGAAATAATTCATTCTCCTGCGTATGTTGAGATTGAGTAAAACTTCATTGCAGACCGAAAAGACATGATGATAAATCTCTTCATCATCTTCTACCGCCCACCATCTATGATTGGCCCTTCCTGGGTCGTCTTCTTGATATTGTTTAAGAGTAAGAACTGGATTACGCTGGTCAGCTTGTATCGGCATTACTTCTTCTCCGGATTAAGAAATGCTTCGACTTCAGCAATTCTGTTGGATGCGATTAATGATGCGTCTTCCAGAGTCACTGGTCTTACATGCTTTTCTAATAGTTCTTGAGGTGTAGGTTCTGGCGCCTTGAATCTTGTCTTTTTGAGAGTAAACTCTTCGCATTGGATTTCATCAAGTTGATACTTATCCATCAATAATAATGTCTTCTCTAACTTTTCTAAATCCAATAGCATCATATATTCCTCTTATAATCCTGCACAAACTCAAACGTATCGAAAGCATCATATGAGTCTTGTGTAAAATCTTGGTTATGCATTTGTCGCTTGAGTTGGTCTTCTGCTTTTTTCATTCTCGCTTCTTGTTCTGTGAGGACAACTTCTGGAGTTGCTCGGTAATGCTTCGAGAAATGAAATAGGTAAAGACATGCATCAGCCAAATGGTTATCCTTCGTTGGATTCTCCACATAATTTCCGAGTAGCCTTTGTTTCTCTGCCCATACAAGCTCATCCCATTCCTTAATTAATGCTCGGTTATTGCCTTCGATAACCTTGATTTTGCCTGACTTGAAATCTGCATTCATTGCAACTGTATGCGCAAACTTGCCTCGTTTATCTGCCGCTACTATTGGAATGCGATGTATATTTCTTAACTCTTCAATAACCTGTTTGTTCTGTGCATCTCCAACTATGAAAACTGGCTTGTATTTGTCTTTCCAAACTTTTAGAAGCTCTGCAATTTCATTGGTCTGCATATGATTTTGTTTATATGAATCAACAATATAGCACACAGGATCGTGCTGATAAAAGCCTCCAACTACAATAGCATTAGGATCTTCATATCCAAAATCTAATCCAATTATAAACTTCCACTTTGAGTTTCTTGAAATTAGAGATTGTTTTATTTCTTCATCTTGTAGAGAGTTCTTAATTGGATCATATTTATATATACGACCGGTTGTTTCAATTACCCAGCGACATAGCCAGTTCTGAATGTATCCTGGACTTGTCTCGAAATCTTTATCAATAGCAATTTCTGCATCCAAATCGGCCTTAATCTTATCTCGCATATGTGGATTATCCATCCAATTCCAATGATGAACATTCCATCCTGGCTCTCTTGTGCCTTCTGTTTTAGTGACCTTATACCAATAACGTTCTCCCATAAGATCGCCTGCTGTTCCTGCAAGGATAATAGTTCCTTGTAAGTCTATCATTGCTGGACCAATCTTGTATCTTACCCAGTTTTCTAAATCATGGTTAATAGACTGACACTCATCGAATACGACGATCTTATATTTGCCTCCAAGAGCCTTATCTATTTGCTTATCAGTGGCATCATCTCCTGTTACTTTGATATACGATTTGTTTTGGAATGTAATAGTTTGTTTTGTAGTATTAATATCTATTGGAATACCAAACTGGCGACATAGTATCTCTGCCATATGTAGATAGATTGTGTCCCAGGCTACTTGCGATGTTAGTCCGTAGTAAAGACACCTTGTTGCTGGAGCTTCCATACAAGCCTTAATCAGCGTTACCACAATGGCCCAGGTCTTGCCAGAACGACGAGCTACGAATAGAGCCTTGCGTCTTGCTGGATCATTAATGAAATCAATTTGATTATCAAAACAAGCTTCCAATAGATTAGGAAGGCTTTCTCGTCTTTGTTTTTCTTTTAATAGAATATCAAGGCTTCTGGTCATTTAGTTTTCTTTTTACAAGTATCTTATCTGCTTCTGCCAAGATTGCGTTTTCTAAATCATCAGGAGATAGAGATGATGTATCAGTAGAAACTTCTTTCTCTGCTAGGCGCCAATCCTTACGAACTATGACCAAAGTCTTTACATATTCTATAAGTTTATCAGCATCAGATTTGCCAAGATTGTTCTCTGTATCTAATTGTCTTGCCTGTATTCCTAATACTTCTTTCTCTATAATAGAGATTGAAGCATGTAGTAAGTTATCTATGTTATCGTGAATGCCCATTTAACCTCTTATTAACTATATAGAATGGATCATAACTAAACTTCTTATTATCAATCTTTGTTTTAAGTCTTTCATAGTCAAATGTAATATGTGTTGCTATAATACTACAATTATCCTTTGGACATATTGAATTGATAATCTTTGTTGCTAATTGCATATGCATATGAATACCTTTTACTTGTATCCAATGTAATACTAACATATCAGAAACTATTTCATATATTATATATCCCATAATCTCTTCTGGGTCTTCTGGGAAACAGGCAATTAGAGTATTAGCATTTTTAGTAAGGTAGTGTATTATTTCTTCTTGGTTTTTATAGTAGATAGTATTTGGCACAAACTTCATTATAGAATGTTGATGATATGATTTTAAGAAACTACTATGAACATATGATACATCTTGTTCAGTCATATCTCTTAATATAAAAGGAAGTGTCATCTACAATTTTCCATAACCTGATCTAATGTTTGCCAATCTGGCCATTCCTGTTCTACTTTATTGGCTTCATCTAATTGAGACTGCATTTCTGTAGTAATTAGAGACCGCATCTCCTGGGCAAGCCTGCGAAGACGATTTATGCGGATCTTGTAATTCTTTGCTTTTAGAGCTTGTTCGGCGTCTGCCTTCTCTTTTTCAAGGTCATCAGCTTCTTTATTATATTGGTCTCTATTCTGTGCTATGACTGCAACAATCTTAGGATTCATCGTCTTCCTCCTGGTTCAATTTATTAGATTGATCAACTTCATCTAGCCATCTTGATAGCAGCATCCTACAAAGAGCCGTCCTATTAATTTCTAGATGCTCTGCTAGGTAATTTAGCAACCTAGTCTCCAACGAACCTTCTACCTGTAAATTAATGTGCATGACTAAATGACACGATATTGACAGATCATATTGTTTTTATTATGCGCCTTAACTTACCGTAAAGTAAGCAAAGAATAATACTATCCCCTTTGATCCCCTTTCATGTTTGTCGAGAAAAAGTTCGCGGCAAAATAAATCGTAAGACATTTTGACGATTTTTGTTCAATTCATTAAATGTTGCGGTGCAGCAATGTTATATAGATCCGAAAAACGGTTCGTTTCGGCTAACCGAAATCTGCTTACGGTTTGTACCGGCTGGGTTCAGTAGGTTACAATCAGTAATTACTTTCAGAGTTCGAGCGGTTGCTGCAAGCAAACGCTCTGGATAATTCGGTACGAATTATCCTTTCTCGGCTCTTCATGGTAGTGTTTTCAGCATCCTGCTGATGCTCATGGCGAGAATGTAGGAATAAGTTTTTTAGAAAGAATATATTCCGCGCGAGGCTCTTGCCAAGCGCGCCATTAGTGGCTATATTATAAGCTGGAGAAGAAAATGACCGACACAATTTATGTATTAGTTCCATTAGAAATAACTGTCACAGATGGCGGCACAAATCAATATCATTTGTCGCATCCTGTAAAGATGTATGAAATAGAAAATATGATCCGAGCCGGATATTCTTTCAAGACATTTCAAGAGGCCATTAATCGTCTTAATAAAGATAATATAGACAATCCATTAAGAATTAGATATCCAAATCCTGCTACTATTTCTAATAAATATCCTAAATCAAGATGTAAGATTTGTGGTCGGACACTTGGTAGTGGTTTGATAAAATATCATGCCGAAATCGGCGCAATGCACACCGAATGCTGGATGACAAAGTAATAAGCTGATATATAATTTGTGCGTCCGCATGCTGCTATGGGAGAGCCATAGAGGTTTTTTGTTCGGCAACGGGTATTTGGACCATGAAACAAAGGACGCACAATTTAGCCTCTACCGAACCTAACAGGTCTTACATCGGTAGAGGTTTTTTATTATTTCTTTACGGTGGTAGAGAAATCTACTAATATGCTGATATAGTCATTATGAGCAGACAATCAAACACCGATTTTAAGGCCAATGAAAGTGCGTCAGATTATCATAGAATACTTGGAAAATGCTGTTATTACTCGGATCTCGATATGACAGAAGCAGATAGCGGAAGTGAGGAAGCCATGTGCATCAGCTACACATACGATAACAAAAACATCAAACCGGTAGCCATAATCGACTGGAAGTATCCAGGCAAATCGCTATCAGATAAGTATAGCGCCGTCCAGTTGCGGCTAACAATTGCAAACTCATTAAACATTCCAATGTTTTTCTGTATCACTTATCTTGATGAACAATATCCTATAAAATGTTTCTATGTCATTCCAATCAATCTAAATGCAAAACATTACTTCCGCAGATGTGGCTTGGTATGGCAAGGAGAATGGATGAGTGTAAAAACATTCTCCAAGTTCCAGCATGGATTAAGAAATAAAACTTGGAATGGTGAAGAGGAAATTGATCCAAAAAATGCGGCCGCATGTGGTCTATCTGTTGGAAAACTTAAAGATTTACCTAATCAATTAACTAAATATGAATTGCCACAAATGGAGTTTGGATTATGAAGTGCAGCATAAAAGAATGTGATAGAGAAGCTGTCAGCAAGAAAATGTGTAGGTTCCATTATAATAGAGATTATTACGCAACACATCCTGAATATAGAGCTTACTTGAAAGATTGGTCGCGGTCAGAAAAAGGCATAAAATATCGTAAGGCTTATTACAAAAAGAATAAGATAAGAGCGGATGCAGTTAATAGTATCTATCGTGCCGAACATATAGAAGTCATAAATGAACAGCAAAGAAAAGCGCGATACAGAAGGCTTGGCAAAAAGACACCATCAAAACAATATACATTTTATCGCGATTTCATAATGCCAATTCATAAACTAAATGATCTACAAAAACAAAAGTGTTGGAACACGCTTCTTGCACTAAATCTTACGGACAAGCAAGAAGAGGCAATTCTTCTTGAAATGGCAGGAATATATCAGATTAAAGCCGCAAAGAAACTTAAAATAAGTCAAAGCTCATTAGCAAAAAGATGGAATGGAATGCAGTTTGATGGCGGCTGGTATGGCGGAATATTTGCTAAATTGCGGAAATACTTCAAGAAGCATCCAGGATTAGTTGAAGAGTTTTTGGCGCTTGGCCTTAAGTTTGAGGATCGATAATGAGCTGCTTACAAGGCAGGTAAATAAAAATAATTACCGATGTCGTTTTTCTCTTGACTTCTATGCATACGGTGATATATTAGTATGTGTGGCGACGAGATGCCACGAAACAACGGAGAAAACAAATGAAACATAGAATATGCATTACGATAGATGATGAAACTCTTGATATGATTACTGCATTGGTAAATACACAAGAAGTAGAAACTGATGTCAGTAAAGTAATTAGGCACTCAATAAAGAAATGGTATAACGAATTGCGCCAACCAAACAAAAACGCACAAAAGGCAAAGTAAAATGATAACAGACCACTTACTAATTGGAATAATATTTTTATGGATGTCAATACAGACAATTATAAATATAAACGTGATGAATTGCGCCAAAAGGCGGACAAATGAGCAAATACTGCACTTGTTATGTAAATAATGAAGCTGAAAGCATTTTGGTAATGACAGATAAACCTGAAATGACAATCGATGATGTAGGCAATAAGTATTGGCTCAATTATAAATGCCTCTCACACAGAGAAGATGGCCCAGCGGTTGA
>QGNH01001438.1_pt1 | contig 16997 bp, 25 predicted proteins | sample 1735481 | NCBI WGS metagenome assembly QGNH01 (sample SAMN09239004, study PRJNA386568) | Viral metagenome, whole genome shotgun sequencing project.
AACTAAAAAGCTTTCTGATAATTTCTTTGAAGAGCCGGTGGTTGAAAATGGCGACGCGTAAAGAGATAAGTAATTATGTATCTGAACTCATAGAGAGAATAGAAAAAAGAGATGGATGTGATATATGTATTTACGATCTTGTTTATGAACTACGAACAATTAAAAATCTTTTAGGAGTTGAAGATGCGAAAGATTGAGGGTGATAAATTTATAGGATTTCTAGCTTTTACAAGAGCTGGATTGGATAGCAATAAAGAATTAAGTTTCTCTCAGGCTGAAACAATTAGATCAATTTTGGATCAGATAGCAACTGCAATAGAAGGGGGCACATTCGATGTCACAGATTGATAAAGAGAAGTTATTGGAAGAACTTCTGAGCGAGCAAAGTTATATTAAAGATCAGATTACTTCAGTGGAGAATGACTTGTATGATAGCAGGGGGCGATTATCTATATTAGAGAAATATATTTTAATGATTGAAAAGGGGATGCTAGATGTCACTTAAACTATATGAAATAAAGAATGAATATCTTCGTGAGCTTAATTTGCTGGATCAAATAATAAATGATTTGAAGCCAGAAGATGATGCTGTTGAGCATACGAAAGAGATTATTGATACACTTTTACTTGATATGGAATTTGATTTTGATGAAAAGGTTAAAAACCTAGCAGCTTATATTTTAAATCTTCAGGGTGAAGTTAATGCAATGAAGGAATATGAATCAAATATGTACAAAAGAAGAAAACGCGCAGAGGATAAGATAGAAGGTATAAAAAATTATATAAAAGAAAACATGAATTCCATTGGGAAGAAAAAAGTTATCGGAACTGAATTTAATGTAGTGATAAAAGAATGCAAATGGTCAGTTGAAATTATAGATTCAGAAAAGATTCCTGATGAATTCTTTATCACTAAAATAGAAAGAGTAATTGATAATAGCAAATTAGGGAAAACGCTTGAATCATTTCCCGTTCAGGGCGCAGCGCTTAAAGAAAATTACAGTTTAACTATTAAATAGGGATTTTAATGCTAGTACTTAACCGTTATATAAATACAGAATCTAATGAGAAAGAGACAATTGTTTGTGAATTGCCAAATGGTGAAAGAATTACTTTTATCGTATTGGGCAAGTTCAAGAATATTATACGAATAGGAATAGATGCACCGAAGAGTGTAAGTATATCGCGTAGTAAAATTGATGATGTTAAATTAACTGATGAAGGGGTAACAAAATGAGTAGAGCAAAACGTAAATTAACAGGTAAAGAGAAGAAAGAATTGATGAATGAAGTTAAGCAGATAGTGATAAAAAGAAAAGAGAAGGGCATGACGCAGGCGACATTTGCAAAAGCTATGGGAAGGTCCCCTTCTAATATTGCAAATGTAGAATCTGGCCAAATATTGCCTAATGAAAAGTGGCTATCGATTGCAAAATCTGCATTGAACCTTGAAAAACAACCAAAGGCATCTATAAGTGCCACTGAAAAAAAACAAAAATCAAGAAAGACTTACAAGAAAATACTAACGACAAGCGAAAGAAAGGAAGGAAACAAAATTACAATGATTGCTAATGCTTTAATATCTGCAATTGCTGAAACTTTATTAAAGAAGGAATGCAAATAATGAGTCTCGAGTTTTTTGAGAAATCTCCTGTTAATGACACGCAAAAAATGGTGAAAGTTCTATTATCTTTTTTGGACGACATTAATAGTGATCCAAAAGATAAGATGCAATTCATCGATAAAAAGAGTGACAAGTATGGGAAATATTTTAAGAGGATTATGGATATATATAATGATTACCGGGACAACTCTTATAAAATACAAGAAATTAATAAACTAAAATCTAAGGCGCGTTACTCAAAATTAGATAATGATGAGATGGAATATATTTTTGAGGTATGCACAAAATGCGTAAGCAAGCTTAAGAAGGAGAAAGGAGTTGTTTATCATAAAAATGATAAACCTGAAGATACATTTAAATTTGAACTTCACTGATGAGGATGACATTAAAATGAAAGTACGTGATTTAATATGTTGTGGATTTTGGAATCAACCGAAAGAAAGTTTTGAAAAACCAATTCCAGCTTCCGGAGAAGTTGTTTTTTATAGAGATTTAAATGGAAAAAATATAAAAAAGTGGTTAATCATAAATGTAGGAAATCATTTGCAATTTGATGTATGGACACCCAATGGGCAATATTTTGTTCCGGTTATTGATAAGACATCTGAGTTTTGGAGTGAAGAAAATCAGGCTTATATGCTTCCTCCTGGAAGAGATGTTATGGACGTTAAATATAAAGCTTTTACTAATTATTATGATGCCTGGGCTTCACAAGGTTTTGATAAACATTTTACTGAAAAAGAATGTTGTGGAGAAAATGGCAATATAAAAGTGAAAGATATAAACTCTGCGTTTAATATAACTATACATAACGGGGCTATACCACAAACATTTAGAGTCCCTCAAGGTTGCGATGGATTCTACAACCCTGAACCCTTTACTAATGGTAAAGATGCAACGCTAGAAGTTAATAACTCACTTACTATGAGGAAATAAAATGTTAAAATCAAAGATAGGTAAAACAAAAGGTGTTGAATTTTTTCAAGGTTCTTTATCTGATAAATTAAATAAAGCTATTTATACTATTTTAGATTTAGATATTTCGGCAGATGATAAAGCTTCGAAACTAGATGACATGTTTTATAATATTAAACTTGAGACTGACTTACAAGAAAAAGATAAAGTTGTTTTACTGGATAAAATAGAGCATTTAACTGCACTATTGCATACTCAAATAATAAAAGAGGAAATTTGCCCATTACAGTTTAAAAAGGATAAATGATCATGAGACGCACAAAATCAGATAGTAACTTTGAAGTAGGTTTTTACAAGACAGTTTTACATAATTTAAATTGTACGCGATTAAATATCCTTAGTAATAACATGTTAACTAACTCAGGAAAAATAAAAAAATTAGATGAATTAACTATTAAAGTCAATAAAGATATCCGGCTAACTGAAATACAAAAAGACCTTTTTTGCAAAAGGATAACTGAATCAATAGAAAAGCTAAATAAAGAAATCTATGAGTCGAAATATCCTTTCAATAGAAAGCCATTAAATAATAAATCGTCTGAAGACGAGACTCAATTTAATATGGAGATGTAGTTTCACGCGGTGAGTAGCTCAGTTGGATAGAGCACCCGGCACGCCGGCCGGAAGATGTGGTTTCGAATCCCACCTCACCGCACTTTTATGTCGCAACCCATCCATAGGAATAGTGGATTCAAGAGGGGATCAATAAATAATAAACACGCGGATGAAGTAATGCAGTTTAATATGGAGATGTAGTTTTACGCGGTGAGTAGCTTAGTGTTTAAAGCAGCTGACCTGTAATCAGACGACCGTTGGTTAAAATCCAACCTCACCGCACTTATATAAATTTNNAATTCAGGTTGATGGTGGTGTAGCTGTTGGAGTACTAATATGAGCCAATGTATTAGCTCCAGCTGTAAATAATGCACCTAATAACTGAACCCATGATGGTGCTCCAGTTAAACTCAATGCTACTGTTCCTAATATACCTAATCCACTTGCAATACTTGATTTTGTGAGAATACTCATGACATTACTCCTGTGCGTAGTACGGTTGCAATTTGATTACTTCTAGTCTCACCAACTTCATCTGCCCAATCTGAATCTAATAGCTCATCGGCCGCATCGCCTTTATTATTAATAGCCATAGCCGCAAGCATATTCTTAAATCCAAGTAATCGTGTAATACCCATATTAAAGCATAAATTAATTAATACGTATTTTGTTGCATCATCTAAATTATTATAGAATGTTACATGTTTAACAAGATCGGCTTCTTTTTCTGCAATGTCATTACGCATTAAATAAATTGATTCTTCTAATGTTAATCCTTTAGCTTCTAAGTTTCGCCCTATTCCAATTGTTAATATTCCGCGAGTATCTTTATAAGGAAATTGTCTATACCCTTCTTGGAGTTCTAAAAATTTCTCTGTGTATTCTTGCATTAAATAAATCCTAGTAAGTGTTTGAAATGTTCTAAGTGGTCAATTATAACAATAAGACCAACCAATGTAACCCATCCAACAAATAGCCAAAATCTCCACGCTGTAATAACTTTCTTTACCGCTTCCAAGCTATGCACTGATTCTGTGATTACATCTAATTTATTATCAATATTGGATTGGAATGTTTTAATCTCTTTAAGAGACTCCTGAATCAGTTCAACATGAGATTCCAATCCTTTGAAATTATTATTTAATTTATGTGTTTTCTGCTTTAATTCCTGGATATCGCGATCATGAACTCCAAGAAGCATAGTATGCGATTCTAGGTTATCACCTATGTAAATCTCTTTATTATCGATCACTAGGTTGATTCCTGTTGGCTATATTGCCAAGAATATCCTACAGCTTGTTTTCTAATTCCTTCACAACACATTTTTATTTCTTTATGACATTTATTATTTAATTCCCTTTCTGCGCTTCTCATAGTTGGATATGTTTTTACGAAAATTCCATCCAAAGTATATTGAGAGATAGGAATATTTTTATTGCCTGAACTTATTTTCCCAAACTTGCAATCTTCATGAGCTAATTTATCATTTTCATCCCATGTTACTAATTGAATATTTCCTAGAGAATATCCTAAGGAGTTATCTATTCTGTCGCATGATGGCGCTAATTTTTTATCATAACCCGAATCTTTCCAGTTATCATAAAGTACATGGAAATATTCTTTAGATAAAATCCATGATGTTAATTCAGCTAATGAATATAATGGTTGATTGTGGCCTCTTTTATTTGATGCACCTTTCTGATTTGCATATATTTTTTTAATATGACCTAATTTTGTCCTTGTTCGTTCAATTTTATATTTATTTCTGCATTCTCTGCATGTAAATCTGTTAGGCTCAAAATTATTACCTATATAGCTACAGGTGTCACATTCTTTCATTTAAACTCCCTAGGGCGTACCAGAATCTGTGATAACCCATCCGTAAGTACCGGTCAATAACAATCTTCCTGCCGTACCATTGTAACCACCAGAAGTAGCGTCATAATGCGAGCTTCCTCCCGAGAATGTAACCGTATGATTTGGAGTTACAAACGCACCCCATGTTGCTAGAAGCTTATTATAAGTGGCATTTGATAAAGTAACCCCGAGAAACATAGTGGCCGCACTCGTAAGAGCAGCTATACTAAACCCCGAGATATCCTGCTTAAACGCAGTACAATTGTGAAACATGTTTGTCATAGTCGTTACGAGAGCCGTAGAACTAAAATTAATAGCAGAGTTAAGCAACGAGCAGGTAGCAAACATACCGCTGAAAGTTGTCGCACTTTGTGTCATTAATGTAATAGTAGAATTCAAGACGGAACAATTTGTAAAGCAACTTGTATAATCAGTAACGCTGCTCGTATTTAAATTAAGGGATTGATTAAACAAAACGCAACTACCAAAGCAGGTATTCATCGTGGTTATTGCGGAAAAATTCCACGAGTTGATTGAGGGAATCGTAGTTATCGCTGAACATCCGTTAAAAGTATTACTAAGAGCTGTAGTACCATTCAAATTTAAAATATCTGTCGCTGTGATCGTAAGATTTGCACAGCCGTGAAAATGTTGGCCGCTACTTCCATTTCCTATGCCAAAATTACTTCCCCATTGGGATATAGTTAATAATTTTAATCTGTCTCCAGCATTAGTAAATGCAATTCCGTTAAATTGGCCATAGATCGTAATTGTATAAGTTCCGCTACTGCCGTACGTATGCGTCAATGCAGGGTCATTATACGTAGTAATCTTACTAATAGTCCCATCGCCCCAATGTACGGTGCAATCATACGTTCCGGTAGATATGGTTGGTATTTTTACTTGGGTCGATGTTGACGAGCCAGAACTTGTATTTGCTGTATTCCAGGAAGAAATAAATCCCGTGCTGATTGCTGTCGCACCGATCAAAATGGCACCAGAGAACATAGATTTCCCCTTATGCTAGCGCTAAGTTATCAGCGATTGTTATGCTGATGTTAACCGCAGTTTGCGTACCAGATTGAGAGCCGCTGGTAGCGATGAATGTCGCGGCTTGTGCATTTGCCAAGCTTGTGGAAAGATTAAACGTATTGGCATCAATAACCGTGACCCAATATGTTGTACTCGCCGTTAAACCTGTCGGTAATGCTCCCGTGGTTGTTAGTTGGATTCTCTGGCCAGAAACTAAGCCATGGGCTGTCCACGTCACGGCACACGGGGTTGCAATCGTCATTGTTACTGTAGCTGTCGAGTACGAATTAACGGAATAATATAACTGATCGAATGACAGTGCGGCAGTTGAAAGCACCGGTGCAGCTCCACCCGCGAATTGATACGCCCACGCATAAGCAAGAGTTCTTGATCCCGTGATGTCTTGTCGTACAGTTATCACTCCAACTTGACCAGCGACTAAATTCGTTGGAACTCCGAGGGTACGATTGCCGCCAAGAACGATATTGTAATTATTAGATAATGAGAAATTAGGAGTAATCGTAGAGGCATCAGTTAACGTTGAAAATGCTACACGTTGGGCTGCTGTGAACGTATTAACTTGATTTGTATACGCCGCATTCAGGATAGGACTCTGAGGATAAATGCTAACGACTAAGTTAGGGTCAATCGCACTTAGGTTTTCATATACCGCATTATTGACAGCAACCGTAGCGCCGGATGCTCCACTGAATACATAATTCGTAAATCCAGGGGCAACAGAGAATGAAGAATTATTTGTGATTAACGCGCAAGGGGACGCTTCTAAAATAACCCCAGAGAAGTTTCCGCGGCTTGCTAGTTGTGAATTATAAATACCGATTGACCCAGTGGTATTCATTTGTAACGAATCAACAATGATACTGTTGTAATAATTTATATTACTGCCCGTGAAATTTGAAATACCCGCAGCCGTACCACGTTGGAAGCAATTATAAAAAGTAAAAGTCGCGCCGCCAGTCGATGTAAATACAGCGATTGAAGAACCACAACTGAATAGGCAATTTGTAAATACTGCACCAAAATTTCCTGCGCTATCGGAAAATATCGAACCGCCCGAACCTGATGTTTTAGTAATTATACAATTCACAAAATTAAGAACCATGCTATTTGATCCAGAAGATGCAACTGTGGCCGCAGCAGTATTATTGAATTGTAAGCCGGCGATAGTAATGTTCATTGCGTTTGTTAAAACTAATTGGCCTGTAATAGAAACAGGAAAATTTTGATTAAGAGAACCAAGATCTGTTTGCCCAAAAGCTATAATATCAACACCATCGAGTGGGGTTACGTTCTGAGCATAAATCCCAGGCTGGATATAAACCAATTGTCGGTTACTAGTTGCTACGAATGCTGCATTCGCGGCTGTAATTGCACTATTAATCGAAGTGTAGGGTGCTGTTGCGAATGTTTGCCCAACAACATAGGGCGTAATATCACCACCAGAAGCTGTTGTTTGAAGCGCATACGTTCCTGCCGGTGCTGTAACATTAGCCAGCCCTGCAACAGTCCAATTTATATAATTAGTTCCATCATAGGTCATTGGACCATACGCGCCTTTAGAGGGTTGAATGGTTAATGTTTGATTTATTAGTGATGACGTACCCGTAAAACCTAATCCACTATATTGAACTATATTGCCAGCTGCACCAGTGACAACATTAGTGTTGCTCGAATTTAAAAGGCAATTCTGAATAATAACAGTATTAGTAGTGCCGCTTAAATTAACTGAAGATTGTGTAAGTGAACCAATAGCAACAGCTGTTATGGATATATTGCAACTTGTACCGGTTACATTAAGACGGCCATCAATATCAAATGCACTTAATTGTACAGACGTTCCCGTGCCTGCAATAACACAATCACCACTTTGGCCATTGATATATCCGCCTTCCATCGTGAGGTAACCACCAGCCAAAACAAAAGGAGATGCGCCAGAGAATATATTAACGCCATTTAAAAGTATCGCCGCGGCTGCGTTAGTGCTTGTGATACCATTTTGACCGCTTCCGTAGAGCAGACTATTAGTGATTGTAATAGTAATAGCAGAAGATCCCGATATAACTATCGGTGCGGCTGAACTATTATTAATCGATAAATTTTGGAGATTAAAAGCTACGGCCGAAGTTCCCGGTACTGTAAACGTTCCTGTAATCTTGACGGGATACACATTAGTTGTAAGAGATGACATCAAACCACAGATATCAACATTTCCGGCTAATGTAACGTTTTCGGTATAATTCCCAGCCTGTATGTAAACAATGCATCTATTGGTTGATGTAGCTATTGCTGCGGCATCCGTAACAGCCGCTTGAATAGATGTGTAATTAGCTGTTGCAGTTGTCAATCCAACAATGAATGGCGTCACATTATAATTAGATTGCTTCAGATTCTTTCCCGTAATTTTTTTCGTTGTTCCAGATGTAAACGGAGACTGAGCTAAAAGCACTAAATCCGTGTCTAATACCGCCGTTGCTTCTGGATATGCGTCATACTGTGCCATGTTTTATCACCCGTTATCTAAAATTGGTTGGTTATCTGAATCTAAAATTTCCGCATTACTATCGTCTAAAATAGGCTCGCGTACCGGCGGAATCGGTATGGCGATAAACAATGGATTAAATGGAATAATTCCATACTGGAACATTAATTAGCTCCACCATAAATTTGGCATATATTAATATCCGTGTTTTCGTCGCTGATATTGCTAGAGGTTAATGTGTTTCCAAGAATATCTAATCCGGTTGCTAGGAATATTGATCCAATGAAAGGTTTCATCTCACCGGAAAATGCGAAATAGACATAACTGCAAATTAATTGTCCGGCGTTCGTTCCTGTCTGAAAAGTATTACCACTCGAAACAACAAGGCGAGGAATAGAAGGATTAGCCGTCGCTGAATCAAAGAATGCCTGTACCCAATTTCCTTTTCCTGTTCCAGGAATAGCCGTACCAAAATTAGACGCTAATAAAGGCCAGCTCAATGAAGGAAAGAACGCAACTTGGCTGTTATAGGCTAATGGTGTAATAGTTACTTGTGCTGTCATTTAAATCTCCTAAAGATGAATGTAGACATTTACGTTGATATTTTTTACGTCATTTTGTATTTGACCGGGCGAATTTGAAGCATTTCCTGTGGCGGAATTATTTACAGTTTGACTGGAAGATTGGATCGCTTGTTCATTGTTATAATCATAATTATTTAAAGCAAAAGTATAGCTATCGTATGTATAAGTATGACCGTGGCTCAATATCCCATCGAGTTGTTGAGTCCCTACTTGATCGCCGTAATAGTTTGGATTTCTTGAATAACGAGTGGAGGCGTATATATCTACGCCAGCACCATCATCGGTAAATCTGAAATAAAGTCCTCGGGGATCTGGAACAGCGAAATATAGAGTATTTACCGCGGCTATCGTATTTGAACCAACTGCAGCTGCACTATTAGCAGACAAACAATCAACTTCAATAGCGGTTTTTCCAGCCAATGCTGGATCAGTACCAACTCCATCCTTGGTGAAAAAACAATAATAATCACCCGCACCACATGAGAATGTGAAATATGATCCAGGAACAACAGCGCTTCCTGCTGTGAAAACGATAGACGTTGATTCAAATCCATTTAAGGCACTTACGATTGAGTCTATAAGATATTCAGTATTTACGCTGGTATAAAGATTAACCAATATTCCGGTTGCTCCACCAACAGCAGGATCTGCGCCTGAGCCGTTATACTTAAACCAAACATAATAATTTGTAGTGGTATTTGAAATTAATAAATATTTACCCCCAAGAGTTGTAGGATCGACACTATTTATATTTATTGATGTAGAACCATATAATCCAGAATAATTTCTTAAATCAGTTACTATAAATCCGCTTGTTCCTGCTCCCGAGGAAGCATTAAGAACTCCTAAAACAGTTCTGTTTGCGATTAAACTATTGTTAGCTGGTGTACCAAAAGCTTCTATATTTATTGAAGCTGTTCCTGTCGTTACATGATTATAAGTAAATCCTGTTGAGACTGAACCGTCAGTAACAGCAGCATAAACTCCGGCTTGATTTGTCGATAATGTTATTCTTCCGTTATTAACAGGAACTAGAAACATTGTTACAAAATCTATACCTGTTCCATATATTGGCGATAATAGGTTTTGATCATAGAGTTCATTCCATAAGCGAGCATAAGGAATTCCAGTGGATGAATAACCTAATCTCTCATATCTAGCGCCATCACAAGGAAGATAATTAGCTCCTTTTGATGGAGAGAAAGAGACGGCTAATGTACCAACAACCGAATTATCAAACTCCCAAGCGTAACCGTTCCATATTGGCGATAAACCATTATCCATCCCATAAGGATCAGGAATTGGGAATGCACCACCCATAGCAGCCGAAACGTCTTGCTGCTGGGTTGTTTCAGGATAAATTACAACTGACAGCTCACCTTCCTGCATTGAGAAATTTGTTACACTAATGCTGGATAATTCATCCACAGGACGTCTAAATGCTATTTTTACGTAGTCATCACCTAAAGTTCCAATAATTTTTCCTGAATTATCTCCAAAGGCAAACGAATAAACATAACCCGACATTGTTGCGCCAAGATTAAAGGTAGTCAGCAACGTCTCCGTTTCTGTTGAACCACCCGTTCCAAAGTTTTTAATCAAGAAAACGTTTATAGGAATGCTTCCACCCAATAAGTCTTGACCTTCAAATGAAATCGTAAAGTTTTGGGTATCCGATGCGAACGTATTAACATCAGGAAAGCTCACACAAATGTCTTTTATAGAATCAGCCGCATCAAATGTTGTACAAGAAGCAGTTAATGAGAATAAAGGATTAGAGGTTGGATTAGCTGCCCACGTTGTATATTGAGTAAAGGTTATTACATCCACCGATGAGGTCGATACTGGGCGCTCAAATGTCCAATTACCTGGTGCTATTTGTGTGATGGCTTGGGTTATGTTTCCTGCTGCAACAGCGCCTACGGCTGGCGTAATATTGTGTAATCTAAATTGACCATTAGGAATGTAATTCGTTACATCTATCCCCCCCACACCAGCCGAACCCAAAGGATTGTAATGTTCGATAGTTTTTATAGGATTGCCTTGATCACCCGTAGAATCAGTAATAACGATGTAATAAAGCCTATCTTCCAAATAGAATAAGTCACACTCGCCGGCTGCCCCCAAAGTAATAGGATCTGTATTGATAACGGGTGCTGCTGGATTGCTCACATCTGAATAAGTAGGCAATTCCATTGTATGGTCTTCGTCTTCATAGAAGAATAACTTCCCACCCGCAAGCGGAACATTCACGCCATTTACAGGCTGAGGATAAAAGAAGTAATTAATAAGTGGTGAATTAATAGGATAAAATGTTGCCATTACTGATTTTCTCCATATTGAGCAGCCATTGGCGCAATTATTTTGTTCAAATAACGACCTGTATTTTGAGAAGGGTTTTTTGAATATCCAGCTAAGGCATTAACGACTGCCGGAGGTAAATTACCCGCACCTAACAGTCTTGCGATATCTGATGCTCCACTTGATAAATAAGTTGCCGGAGTTTTTAAGCTTAAATGTTTAGGACGACCAAATTTCTCTTCTGCGTTGAATGCAGCTTTTAGCAATTTCCCTTCTTTATCTTTTCCAAAAAGGTCATTTCTTAAGTTTTTATTTAATTTGCTATAAATAGATAAAGCATCTTGAGAAGGCTTCCCGTTAGACATATTTCTGAAGAAATAAGACTTCATCGCATTTTTAGCGTCACCCTCATTTCCATATAATTTTGATAAATGCTTAAATCCGGTGACACCTGTTTGGGACGGTTTAGCCATTATTTCACTGAATAATGCGGCTTCTCCAGATTCTTTCCCTTTCATGGTGTTCATCATAGTTTTGTTGTAAACCATCTCACCTGCTTTATTTGGCGCTTTATAAAAATCTTGCACTTTTTGATATTCCTTATTTGCAGCAGGGTATAATTCTTTCATTTTTGATAGTGGCGCATTCCTTAGGCTTTCGTTTATTGATTTCTTTAATGCCCCGCTTCCTTTCCCGACAGCACCCTTTAAATATTCATCCGAAGCATTGTTTTTTAATTCATAACTTTTTGGCGCATAGTTCATTGCTTCTTGGCGCTGCATAGCTTCTCGCCATGTCTTAGGAGGTTTGGAAATCCAATCATTTAAGTTATTTAATGTTTCACCATATTTTTCTTTTAAAAGAGGCTCGGATCCTATTTTTTTATTTACAGCCGTTCTTTCTCTTTTCAATGTATTAATATATTTGTTTGAAGAAAACGCATTCAAAAAGTCATTCGGAAGAGGACGCCCTTTTTTTAATCCAGCGATATATGAATCTAATTGCTTGTTTGTTACGCCAGTTGCGTTAAATAATTTTCTTGAATTATCAAGTTCAGATGCAAGTCTCATATCTTCTTTTGGCGATAAATTCCATGACTTCTTACCTTGTTTTACTGACTTATCTAATAAGTTAACTTCATCGTTTAACTGCGAATATAATTCTTTTGATTTCGCTTTTTCACCGGAATAAATACCCTTTAGTTTATCCGCATAAAATTCTGGTTTACCATATTTCCCTATTGCTTCCCCTGCTTTTGAAACCATCCCAGGAATAGCAGATTGAGCTATTTTACCCGCGGCATACTTGAATGGCATCGTTGCGGCTGCTGCAATAGGCGTAGATAACGCACCGCCTAAAGCGCCCCATCCAGCGCCCTCACCTGATTGCTGGCCACCATACATAGCGCCACCAAGAGTGTTAGCTGCAAAATTAGGGAATTTATTAACAATAGCAGGAAGAACTTTTTCACCGGCTTTTAATAATCCTTTAGCCGCGCCTCCGAAAGGGGTATATTCCAATGCTCCCTGTGCTATTTCATCTCCAAGTCCTTTCTCAACATCCAATGTTTGGTATATGTCTGTATTTAAGGCCTTATTCATTTTATCATCCCACGGACGATATCCTTGAGGGATAGCTGACATTCCTGGAATCATTCCCTGAAAATTCTTAGCTGTATTTTGAGCCGCACTCCCCGCAATAGCAGTAGCATGTCTTCCAAGATTATTCCAAAAACCCCTGTCTTCAGGCTGTTCTGGTGTTCCACGTGGAACATTTCCGAGCTTCTCTTGCAACATTTGTCTAGCTCTTGCCATATCCATCGGCGGTTGCGCTGCTTGTTGCGTACCCGGTTGCGATTGCTGTTGAGATAACGCTGCCCTTAACTGATTCCTTGCTATATCCATAGGACTCGGCTGAGGAGGAGACCATGAATTTTCGAAAGGAACTTGTAGGGATTGATCTTGCATTAGGTTAGGCTCGCACTTAACATTTGCTTAGCCTGTTCTGGGCTGATATTAAATTCACGAGCTAATTCATTATAATCAACGCCACCTTGAGGTTGCTGTGGTTGCCCTTGAGATAATGGAACCCATTGATTGTTTTGATCATAATAACCGCCTTGTTGACCTGCTTGTTGTTGCGCCCATCTAGGTTGATCGGCGCTTTGAGTTTTATAACCTTCTCTTTCTGGCTGGACAGCTACATCTGTTAATTTTCTTTGAATTTGTGGATATATATTATTAACATCATTTTGAATAGAAGGCGGAAGAAAATTATAAGAATAACCTTTAGGCATTCCTGAATATCCCTTCTCCGTAAATTCTCTAACCATTTCTATTCCTGGATTATCACCCGTAGCATTTTTAGCATTAATAGAAGCGGCTTCCGGAACTAATTTACTAGCCAAATAACTTTGTCTTAAACGATTGGCGGCGGCTTTTCCGCCTGCGCTTTTTGGGGAAAGTCTTGCTTTTACAGAGTCCGCAAGAACCTGTCCTGATGGCCATGCTCCGGTATAAGCATTCTGTCCAGGAACTATATAGTCATTAAGGTATTTGTTCTCGACTTCACCTTCTAATCTACGCTGGTCACGTGTGGCACTAGCAGTAGTAGGACCTTCTATAACCTCTCCAGTAGCAGGATCATATCCTTGTACAACACCGCCCATTTTAGGTTTCATAGCATTAATGTCTAATCCATTAGAAACTTCATTTGACCCAATTCCGCTACCGCTAGAAGAAGATGATGATGATGATCCTTTTCCAGGCTTTCCACCAAGAACCATGCCAGGATTACCCATCATTTTTCCTATCTCTAATCTTAGATAATCTTTTAATGGTCCAGCTGGCGTTCTTTTAAATTGCTCGTTCAATTGATTAAATTGGTCGCTAGGATTAAGCATTTGTGTTTGTCTATTAGCTAAACGGCCTTGAGCGTAAGCCTTCCCTGCTTCGGCATTATTAAGACCAGTTCTCGATTTAATCTCGGAGAGGGTCGCTCCTTTTGAAGCTAATTCCATAGCCTGAAGCATTGGATAATACTTCGTGTCGGTTACATTTTTAACATTTTCAGCCGCTATTTTATTTTCAATAGTAGCTTCTGTTTCTTGATTTTTTAAGGCTGCTTCTTTCGCTTGTTGGCTCTTAAGCATTGTGTCATAGCGATTTGTGTTCCACTTGCCTATTCCTTCAGCAACATTTAAGGCTCTATCGAGGACTGATTGCTTTTCGAATGTTGGGCCATAAGGATTGACACCCCATATACCGTAACGGCCACCACCAGAAGGAATGCTTGCATTAGTGACTGCATTCATTAGGTCATGCTCCATGCGTTTCCTGGTGAACTATACCCACCTGATCCGATAGACATTTGTGGCTTACTTCTTAGGAAGTCCCAGTTATTCGGAAGATTCATCCCGCCGCCCTGTTGTTGACCACCTCCACCACCCATTCCTTTGCCCATATTATATCCGGCCATAGCTCCACTTGGACCACCAAAATAAGCCCCTGCGGCCCCAAGACCTAAGCCTAAAATATCTCCCCATGGACTTGATTGGGCATCTTGTGCAGTATCATAGGCATTCTTAGACAATCCTCCTTGCAATTCACCTGCGTTCGCTGCTTCTATCATAGAGTTTTGATCGCCTAAAGCGCCATATCCCATTTTGGTAAGATCACCCCATCCACCCATCCCAGAGTTATAGCTATTCATCCCACGGTTAACATAATCATTTTGGAATGCCCCAGACATATTGATGGCTTCTTGTTGAAGCGCTCTTTGAGCGGCTCCAGAACCAAGCATTCCAGTATTAGCGGCATTCATATTCATGCGCTTTTGATTCATATCAAGCATGTATTTTTGATAAGGAGATTGTTCATAACCAGCGGCTATTTGATTCTGGACTGAATTGGGGTCATTTATGTTTCGGCTATATTGTTCATCTAATATTCCTCGGCCTCTGTTGCCCATATCAACCCATGGCTGATAAGTTCCGGCTTGTTGACGTGTTTGATTCGCATATTTTTGGAATATATCCTGATTGTTAGAGACTTGTGGTCCGCCTCCTCCGAATATACTGTCTAAAAAACTCATATTATCCCCTAAGTCGCTGTAATCGTTTTAACGTAGAAAGTTCCGCCAATAACGGTCGCGTATTTCATTACACCGGTATCACTTTCAATAAATAATTTCCCGAATTGGCTCTTTTGCGTCATTTGAGCGACTTGAGCACTTGTAAAAACAGTCGCTTGCAAGCCATTAATCAGATTATCTTTAGCCCATATACAATAATCTGATATCCAGGCCTGCAATTCCTTAGGATCTGCATTGTCCGGTGGTTTTGGAAGACTACCAGGAGGAGCAATAGGACTTACGGTCACTGACCACCCCCTGACATGTAATAGAAATAAGGGAATGGGGCATAACTTGTAGAATTTGGACGACCAAAGACAATATTTCGACCAGGACTCAAGTCGACAGCCTTCTTATTCTTAAGTGATGTGATCAATCCCTCTCTAATTTTCTCTTTCTCAGGATTCCAGGGCACCCCATATTGAGCCGCTAATCTATACGCTAATTCGAAAGTCAAAGCGTTTTGCATGAATGGTGGAATGCGAGCAGGAATAGTATCGAACTCACCAAGGTTTACATTTGCAACCCTTCCCCATACTGTAAAGCTATAGGAGGGCATAGTAGGAGTGGGATAAACTTGAATCGCTTGAGCGAGTTCATCAAAATAATAAATTAAAGGAATACCTGTTAAATTCTGAATGTTTGTAATCTGTTTGAATATGATCAATGGCACGTATTGCAATGGCCATGATGTGGTTGTGCTTAGAATGAAATTGACTGTATCTACCTGAACAAATGATGTTGCTTCTAGATCATTAACACTGTTAAACGTTATCTGCTGGTCGAATGGGATGAGATTTCGCCATTCGTCCAACAGATAGTTCAATTGCTGAATGCCAAATTCCAAATACCCAGAATTTATATTGGGGGTAAATCGTCTATCCTGCAATGATGTATATATTGCATTTGTGACAATCGATTGGACTATAGCCACTCATAATGTCCTTAGTAGGATTGCGTTAAAAAATTAACGGAATCTAAAGCAACGATATCGTTTTGCGCTGGAGTATTAAGCAATGAAATTAAACCATTGGTTGACGCACCAAGAACAATAGATATCGAACCACCACCAGACCCACCAACAACAAAAGCAGACGTCGAATCATATCCAGTTCCGCCAGTTAGTAATGTCGGAGCTAGCAATCCATAGGTTGCATTTAAAGTACACCCAGTACCTGATCCATTTGTGGACGTTGTAATTGGATTGGATGGGATAGCGCTATAAGAACCGGCAACGGAAATAGCTCCTAATGTTAAGACGCCCATTTTTACGTTTAAGGCTGCACCTATTAAAGATGCTCCAGTTACAGGCTCTAGTGCTGGGTCGCTAGGATCTGCTGTATAGCTACCCGCAACAGTAATAGAGTTAACGGATGCAATTGCCCCACCCGAAACAGTAACGGACGCTTGAAACTTAGTACCTGTTCCAGTTGTTCCGG
>QGNH01001174.1_pt1 | contig 16994 bp, 22 predicted proteins | sample 1735481 | NCBI WGS metagenome assembly QGNH01 (sample SAMN09239004, study PRJNA386568) | Viral metagenome, whole genome shotgun sequencing project.
GGCCGTGGCTCAGCTTGAGTCGTTTGGGCGCATAAGTAACTCAATTCGAATGACCCAGGAGAAGCATAAAATCAAACCGGATATGCCAACCATTGGTCGGGTTGCGTCGGCTGTGATCGGCCTGTTTCTGCTCGTGGGCAGCGCTACAGTCTTATTGGTGGTCCGGCCCCTGAACTGGGGAGTAGTGTGGGTTGGTATTGGAGCAGGCGGTCTAGGTGCTGACCTCCTAAATGGGGGAATCCGAGGGCGATGGCCAATCACAGCAGAGGCGTGGATTTACATGGCAGGATGAAAACCTCCCGGCCCAACCACCGCAGGCACGGATCGCTAATCACACCCCCCTCAACTTCCTCTGACTCACCGTCCGCGCCCTAGTCGCCACGAGATACCTAAGCGCATCCGCCGCATCATCCCCACCCACGCCGTCCTCATCCGCATCCACCTTCAACACATCCTCCGGTCGATTCGGATCATGCTGCAATGCCGGCAGAGTTTCAGCCAGGCGCCCGCACCGCTGATGCACGAATAACCGTGGCACAATATCAGCACCAGGGTCGCCCAGGCCCTGAAGGACCTCGGCCCAGCCGTTGACCCGGTCCATGTTCGCCGGCCGCAACGTGATTCCCTCCCGCACATACTGCGCGGCCACGGTCGTCCCGTCGCTCTGCTTACTGAACACATCAGCACCGGCCACGAAACGCTTCAGGTCACCCACCTTGAGCCCATGCCTCATCAACATCGCCCGCACGCCGGCCGCGTGCCGCTGCGGCAGCCACAACCGCTCCGCGTGCTCATCCACGATGAAGGTGTTCCCATCGCAATCCGTGCAGCCCAGCAACACCACCGTGTAATGCGTGAACCCATAATCCAACGCCGCAAACCACTCCCGCGCGCGTGTGTCATCAAAGTCCGGCAGGACGTGGACCTCCCTGCGGAAGGTCGTGAAAAACTGCCCCGCCGCAATATCCCAATCGCCATCCAGCCAGGCCCGTTTCTGCCAACCCGTCAGCGATTCCAGCACCTTCGCATACTCCGGATTGTTAAACCGATTATCCGCCACCCGCGCCGGCACAAACCGCGTCTCCGTTTCGCGGTGCTCCAGGAACGGCACCAAGAACTTCGTCCGATACCAAGCATGCCCAATCCCGCCGGGATTCGTAGTCGAATAAATCCGCGGCCTCCAGTTCCCCTTGGACGTCCGGCAGCACGTCGAAATATCCTGGTGCTTCCGGCTCGACAACGTGGTCGCCTCCTCAATCCCAATCACGTCGTACTCCAGCCCAAGGTAAGCATCAATGTCCTTCTCCGCCTGAAAATGCCCCGCGATAATCCGCGACCCGTTCGCAAAACTCAGCACCCCGCGGTACGCCGAAAAGTCATGCTTCAATCCACCGAACAATCGCCGCCGCAAATCTTCAAAGTGCTCCATGTTCGCCTTGCCGACCTTTCGTAGAAGCAAACATTTCAGCCCAGGAACACGCTGACAATCATCCGCCCCCATCTGCGCCAGCAGCCAATGCGACTTCCCGCCGCCGCGNNCCCGCCGACCTGGTCGCACAGCCGCGCCGCGGCCGACGCCGCGAGCTGCCGCGGCTGCAGCACCACGCCGGCCTTAACAAAATTCCCCATCTGCTCGATGGGACAGCCGGCCCCACGGCCGGCCACCAGGTAAGCCTCCAATTCACTCACGGCTTCACCTCAACAGAGCTCTCCGCCGGCAACAACTTAGTCGCCTCGACATCGACGACCTCGCCGTAAACCTTCTTGAGCGCCGCATCCAACTCAATCCGGATCGGCCCGCCATCCTCGCCGGTTATCTCGGTCTTATCCGTAGGCATCCCGCTCGACAGCCGGCCCAACTTGCTGGCCAACTCAATCCACCGCGCAATCGCTTCCGGCGGCGCAATTCGTTCTGACTCCCTCCACCTCTGCAGCGCCTCCCGCGCCGCCTCCAGCAACTCACACCGCACCTTCCACTCCTCTTCCCGGTGCTCGACCTGCCGTTTGACCCAGTCCATACCTTTCATGCGCGCCAGCGCCTCGCCAGCCTCACGCTGCACCAAAGCCATGTGCGCCGTGTACGCTTTGCCGCGTCCTATCCAATCGTACTTCCTGGACCACCGCTCCATCAGCGCCCTGGACTTGCCGACCTTCTTGCCGGCGGCCACCAAGGTCCGCTGCGGCCCCAGGCTCAAATAAGCGCTGAACGCCGCAAACGCTTTGTCGGTCTCCTTGGGTTGTTGTTCAAACAAAAATGCCATGCTTCATCCTTTCAGTTCACCAAGGTTCAGTCCGTGAAAGTGTTTCTCCCTCCCAGCCTTTTTTTCGGTCGGACTCAAACTAATGGCAGCGAGGGAAGGACCACCCGACCCCAAGGAGGGTGGTACCTTCCCCTCTGCCTGTCTTGTGGTTCTCTCTCTCATTCCTTTATAGGGATGTGAGAGTGTGAGAGTAAATGGCCTCATTGCGGCGTAACCTCCTGGCGATTAGCCCAATACAGCCCGCCGGAATGGCAAATCAATCCAGCAGCCTTTAAACGGGTCAAATATCGGTTGGTGGTGGCCTCGCTCATGGCGAAAAGCTCACGCGCTCGCCTCACCACACTCCCGTAGTTTCTCGATTCAGTCCCCAGCACGGCCTCCACGAATTCCTTGTCCGTGCACACCTTGTTTTTAGCCTGCGGCCTTTTCAGCGCCTCCGGGTTCAAATCCTTGGCGATCCGCATCAGCGGGTACTCCCACCGGACAACAAAGTCCTCCACCCGAGGCAGGTTGCGCACCGTCATGCTGACCGTGAAACAATCATCCTCCTCGTGCGGTGTCATCACCACCAGGCTGTCCGGGTCACGGGCCCAGGCACCGGCACCGCTCATCCGGTCGATGGCGCTCTTGGCCGCGCTATCCCCCTTGGCAAAGTGGTGGGCGATGACGATGGCCGCGCCGGTTCGACGCGCCAGCGCCTCCAACTCGTTCATCAGCCCGGCAATCTCGCCGTTGGCGTTCTCGTCCCGGTCCCCAAGCACCTTGTAAATCGGGTCCAGGATAATCAGCCCGAACTGGTAGCGGTCCAACACCTCTTCCAGCTTTGGCCGCAGCACCGCGATGTCGGCGTTATGCCCCCGCAGGTTCCACAGGTGGAGCGTGTCTCCGATGCCATGGCACTCCGGCCGTGCTGCACCGATGGACGCCAGCCGCTGCGCAATCGCCCAGTCGTGCAGCTCGAAATTCAGGTAGAGCACGGGCATCTTCGCGCAGCGCCGGCCCAGCCACTCCGTCCCGCTGGCCACGCTCACCGCCAGGTTCAGCAGACTCCACGTCTTATTGCTCTTGCTGGTGCCGCTCAGGATCATCTTGCACTGCTGGTGCAGCACCCCCTCCACCACTTGCGGCGGCGGCATCGGCGCGGCCTCCGCTAACTGCCGCACCGTAACGATGCCCGGCAGCGGCGGCGCCACAACACCCAAGTCAACCGCGATGTCAATTTGCTCGCTCATTCAATGGACCCCAGGCATGTTTCCGACGTGCGGAACAGACCGCTCATCCTTTTTCTTTGCTACCTTAACGCTCTGGCTTGGTCGCTCCCCTCCGCCACGATTGCTGCCGAGCCCAGCTACGCTAACAAGTCTTTGAGCACCTGGCTCAAGGCATACCAGGACGCTCAATCTGGGAGCGCTGCAGAACGCCAATCTCAACAGGCTCTCCGCTCGATTGGAACTAATGGCATCCCGTACCTGCTCAAGATGCTTGCTCAAGATGATCTGAACACTCAACAAGCCGCCGCAAACACCTTTGAGGTGCTTGGCCCGATTGGTGCGCCGGCCGTTCCACAGCTCGCGAAGATGCTCACCGATACCAATCCAGTGATAGGCCTCCTCGCGGGCACCGCCCTTGGCAACATCGGCCCGCCGGCGCTGCCTTCTCTGATGGACGCTCTGACCAATCGCCATTACGGCGTCGGCACCCGCGCAGCGCTGGCCATTGTGAAACTGGGAACTAACGCCGCTCCAGCATTGCCGATCTTCCTTCGAGACCTGAAGAGCCCTAATCACTTTGTGCGCGAGCGTGCTGCCGACGCACTTGGCAACCTCCACATAGAGCCGGCTACCGTCGTTCCTGCCCTCACCAATCTTTTCGACGATGTCAGCCCTGCTGCCGTCTGCCTGTCCCTCCAATCGCTGGCCGCCTTTGAGACCGAAGCGCGCTTCGTCGCCCCAGCCATAAAGTCCATGTTCAAAGACCCGAACGAAAACGTTCGCGCCGCTGCGACCAACGCGCTCGAACGAATCGCCCCCGACCTCCTCACCAACAGCCCCGCTCAATAAACCCCTCATCTTGGCGGCTTGGCGGCTTGGCGTGATCAAATTCGCGGTCATTCGTGGTTACTCCCTTAGCCAAATCAGCCTCTGCAGCTTCCCATCCCTCCAAGCCCCAGGCACCCTCACCGGCTGCGAGTAAGTAAACACCTTCGGGTCGCAACCAAACACCTCGAGCCCGGCCTTCAGGCGGTTCTCAAAAACCTTGCTCCGCGGCGCATCGAACCACGCATGCAGCGATTTACCCGCGGTATCAATGATGCAGTGCAGGTCATAGTGCAGCCGCCGGCGCAGGTATGCGAAGATGGCCCCGACCTCATCCCGGGCCAGCGTGTCCGACTCAATCACCATGAACCGATGTCCGTTCAGGTTTTCGTTGCTCCGGCTGTAGCAGCCAGGTCGAAAGGACGAGCCGCAGGTGTAGTTCCCCATCACCGGTCCAATCTGGTACCACTCCGCCACCGACCGAAAATGCGTCCGATGCTCCGCCTTGCCCGAGCTGTAAACGTCGCCGATCCAAACCGTGCAATATGCTGGCCACAACTTGAGCCAGGTCCGGAACTGGTCCTCAGGGTCACGGTCGGCCACGAGCAATGGCGACCCGTCCAAAATCTCAGCCATCGGCCATCGAAAGAAATCGAACAACTCCGGACGGAAACGCTCCGCCGCAACGCGGAGCGTTTCCAAAACCAACTGCTCCCCCGCCTGGCGGCCCTCCGCACGCGCCTGCGCGCTCACAACCTCGCGCGGCAGGACCGCGCCGCTAGCTTGCAGAACATCGCCACTCCTCAGCACCCGTCCGCCTGGCAAAGTCATTGCCCAGTCACCGCCACCCAGCGCGCGGCGCAACCTCCGGTTGGCCTCCGCCACCGCGGCAGCGCACGAAGCATGAAAACAGGAAGCCGTCGGCGCTCCATCCACACTCACCCGGCAATCCTTCTTTCCGGTCCGAGTTGTATGTAGCGCCTCGCCCGGGCATTTGCAGAACCCACTGACCTCAGTGACCCACTCAATGGCACCGAACTCCTGGGAGGCGATTTGGCGAGGGTCCAACATAGCGAGGGTGAATACAGCGGACAGGGTTGGTCACTTTTCTAAGTTGCTGACAGCCAAGGGCCGTTTTTCGCTAGATTGCTCACATTCGCGTCTCGACCTTTTCATGCTCAACCTGGTCGACTCCCTGCGACGCTGCGCGGCGCACGCAAAACAAAACTGCTTTCTCGGTTCCATCGGCTTGCCACAAATCGGGCACGCCCTCTCCTCCGCGCACGGAAGCTTGGCCGCCAGGCGGTACTCGCGAACCACCGCCTCAAACCGGCGCCGATACTCCTCATTCGCAATGCTCCGCGCCATCGGCGCTACGCACTCCTCAAAATAAAGGCACCGCTCCCCCGGCGTACCAAGCAGGCACTTCGGCTTCGGCGTGCACCGCCGGATCCGAAGGTCATCATCAATCACGGCGCCGAGGCACCTTTTCCCATCACCGCGCCAATTCGCGCAGTGCTCCCTCGCAATCTGCAATGCAGTCATAATCCGTCTCAATTCCGCAGTCCGCAGTCCGCACTAGAACGAGAGTTCCGGCTGAAAATGCAACTTCGCCGCCTTAAGGAAATCACCCGGCCGGTACCGAATCTCCGCCGCCACTTTCGGCGAGAGAAAAAACAAACTCCTCGCGCCGTACCGCGCTCCTATGAATCGCACCACGAGTTCCTCCGTCAGAGGGTCACCGGCCAGCACCCGATGCAACTCGTCCACGTTAGATGCCGGCAACCGCGGCTGCGCATTCATTGGCTATTGGCGATGGCCTATCGGCTATTCCCTCCCCCGGTGCCCGTCCCCCAGGACCTTCCGCTTTCTCGATTTCCGCTTTCGGCTTTTCCCGTGGATCGTAGCCCTTCTCCGTTCTCCAAATAACCTGGGCCGCTTCGAATACTTTCCAGGCTCGCTCCAATTCCTCCTGGCTCCACAGATGCTCGATCGGCGGACCCGGCTCCACCGAGTTAACGATCAGGTTCATACAGGCCACCTTCTCGCCAATCGCCCGTCGATACGCCGCCAACTGATACCCCCAGGACGGATAGGCCCTCGCCTTTGGTGGCCGGCCGCCAGGCCCTTTGACCTGCTGCGTCTTGAGGTCGACCAACGTCAACCCATATGCCCGGTGCTCCATTAGCAAATCCGCCGTGCCAGCGTACCCGGCCTCAGCGTTCACCAGAACCTGCTCCGTCCAGACCAGCCGCAGGCAGTTTGCCTGGAACCAGGCCCGGTAATGGTCCAGCCAAGCCGCGCACGGCCCGGCCGGATCCACCTCGATAGACTTGGCCACCAGCACCGCGCCGGCGTGGAACGCCGTGCCAAATTGCGCGGCTGACCTGCCACCCCCCTTTGAATCCTCAACCGCGCGCCGCGCAAACGCATCCAGGCTTTCACCTTCGCGGCGCGGCAGAGTCAGTGACGCCAGCACCGCTTGCTCCATCTTCCAATCCACTAAGTCCGGCTTGGCGACCACGCCAAGGATGTTCGTCACGCTCGGCAACAAACCGAGCTTCCGAGCGTCCCCCAACCTGGTTGGACGCGGTTCACCTTTCGCCGATAGAACGGAGTGCATTGCTTCTCCGTTCCGTCGGTACCAATGCGCGTTGTCAGGGCTAAACAATTTCATTTCTGATTTACTCCTTCGCCGACGCTAGTCGGCCTGTTTTGAGAACCCCAGCGGGGTTCAAGAAAGTAGCCCGGGGTAAGCCCGCCAGGGCGCCACCCCGGGTAACCATCACAAAAAGAAAACACCCTCTCCCCTTCGGAAGGGGAGAGGGACGGGGTGAGGGGTCGATTTGGTTGTTCATGGTACGATGTCATCCGGATCGTGGTACAGAAACCGTGTCTCAGAATCCCACTTCCGGGTCATACGCCGGCGCCGCGGCCACCGGGGCCGCTTCACTTCTGGGCAAAGCCGATTGAGCGGACGCCGTGGGCAACGGGGGCCGGCCCCCGCTCGGGACCGGCAAACCCGCCCCTCCAGAAATGGTGCCGCCGCGCTCGAAACCATTTACAGCCGCGCATCCGTTTTCGGAATTCGGCCTTCGGGCTTCATTCGGATTTCGGGTTTCGGATTTCGGATTTCCGGCGCCCATACGGGCCGCCGCCTCAGCAATCCTCCGCCTCATGTCGACCGGGTCGTACTGTCCCGACGGCGCCACCTTCTTGCTCGGCTTCGAAACCGCATCAATCGACGCGTACGTCCTGCCGACTAGATTCAACTGGTGACTAATCACCAGCGTGCAACACGCGCCAATCAGCTTATCCAGGTCAATCGTCTCACCCGGCAGCACCGGCCGGCCTCGCCACTTCCCAAGAAACTCCGACAGCTTCGCTTTCGGATGCAGGCTGGCCGTGAAATTCTTGGAAACGGTGCAGTTCTTCCCATCCTCTCCTTTTTGTTCCGTCTCAAACATCACCTTGACCTTGTTGACCATCCGACGCCGGCCCTGGAACTCGACCTCCACCAACCCAAGGTCAATGACATCCACGCACACCGCGGGATGAATCCCTTCCGGATGCGGCCTCGACGATTCCTTACACTGCAGTACCATGCTCATAGTTTTGGTTCTTCCTTCTGTTCTGTTTTGGTTGTCCTCTCCGGCGGCAACGTACCCCGGAGAAAATCAAAAAATGTTTTCGCCTCCATCGTCACCAGCCACGCGCAAAAATTCCGCCGATGCGCCACTATCGGCACCTTCTGGTTTCCCGCTTTCTCGATTTCCCGATTTTCGCTTTTCCCCGCGTCCGCCCGCGCCTGCTCCATCGCCTCCTCAATATTCAGCCGCTCCACCGCCTTCACCTCGAAATGGATCCAAGGCAACTCATCACACACCACATCCGGCGACTCCGCCGAGCCTGCGAACTGTTGCCCCCGCCGCGCGCAATAACCGTTGGCCCGCAGCTCATCCCGCCACTGCCGCTCCCCGCGCTTTCCTTTTTCCCTGCTATTCATCGGCTATCGGCTATTTGCGATTGGCTATCGTTTCACCTTTTTGGCCTTTGGCTCCCAAACTTCTGATCCAACCGCTCCTCCACATCGGCCCACTTGTACAGCACAGCCTGTCCAACTTTCACAAACGGGATATACCCAAGCCTCTGCCAACGCTCGATCGTCCGCGCCGTCTTCATCAGTCGCTTGGCCACCTCCTCTTTCGTGACGTAAATCTCGCGATTGCGATACTGGACCGGCATCGCCTGGCCACCCACTTGACGACCGGGCGGGAACGCCCGGTCATTCATCACGCGCATCATAACTCTTTCCTTTTGCTCCACAGTTGCTCTCGGTTACTACTCGCCGCGCGCGATTGTTATAAACCCGCTTTCCTCCTTTTTTCAGCTCGCCCGCCCTCCCTGTCGCTTCCTGTCGCATGTTGTCGCCTCTTTTCGTTTCTTTTCGCATCTATACCCGCACAAAAATATTGACGCCCTTTTTGGAGTGCGGCGCTGCTGCGCCGCTTTCCCATTTTGAACTTTGAGATCCGGGATTCGAACCTCCTCGCCGACGGATGAATTACCACTCACAACCCACGGACCATAAACCCCCACCTAGGACAACTGCGGGGGTAGTCGAAAGATTTTTGAAAAAAAGTTATTAACGACTACCCCATTTTTGCTCAGGCAAGAAAAAATTTGGGAGACCGCAGAAGAAAACCCATTGCAAGACAACAACTCCTAACCCAGAATCCGAACCATACCCATCAGATGATCACAGTCAACTTCACCCTGACCAAAGAGGATGCACTCGAGCTGGCGCTCTATTACTACTCCACATCCCCGACCGTCAAACAGTCACGCCGCCTGGTGCACTTCTGCGTTCCAATCATTATGCTTTCTATCGGTTTGACTAGGTTACTCGTCAAACCCCCAGACCTCACGACATCCCCAATCCTGCTCGTTATCGGCGTCGGCTACTTATTTTTCTACCCTCGATTCCACAAAACTTTCCTCCAGAAGTCCGCCGAGAACATGTTTGCCGAGTCTGCATACGAGAAAGCTTTTGGCCCTTGTTCCCTTAGTCTTACCGACGAAGGCATCAACTCCACCTCACCCATAGGAGAGGCCAAGTATGCGTGGTCCGCAATTAATCGCGTTCACCTTACCTCGACCCACCTCCTCATCCTGCTTGCAGGCCCCCAGGGCTTTGCCATTCCCCGAAAGCAAGTCCCCGAGGCCACAATTCAGGAAATCAAGGCCTTCACGGAAAAAATGATCCCGGCGCCGACCTCATCCCCTTCAACCCAAAACTAAAAATTCGGCCGATACCTCGCCACGATTTTTCCCAACGTCTCCAACACGCGATGCTGCAGCTCCCGCGGCTCAATCACCATTGCGTGGCCTCCCCAGCTTAACACCCACCGTTCGATTTCATCCAGGCAACTCACCCGCACCCCAAAAACCGACCTGCCATCGGGCAATTCCGCAACAACCTGGCTCGCGTGCCAACGCCGACCCCGCATGATATCCGTCGCCCACCGGTCAAACTCAACCAGCACCTCGTAATCACCGCTGCCCGTCATCGAAACGAACCCGCTCGCCAAATACCTATCCGCGCTAAAATCCCCCGGACGCTCGAAGGCCTTGCCCGTATCAACCAGGTCCACCATGCGCCCAATCTTAAACCTTCGTATCTGCCCCAGGTCTTCGTCGTGCCCTAGCAAATAAAACCGATTATCCGCACAAACTACGTGGTAAGGCAGAACCCTCCGCCGCTGACTCGGTTCCTCCCCAGGCTTCCGGTAAGAAAATACCAGCGCATGCTGCTCCGTCACCGCGTTCGTAACAGTCGTCATGGTGTGCGGGTCAACCACCTCTACGCCGACGGGCCGGAACGATACCGCATTGCAAAGCCGCACCGCTTTCCCCTCGCTCACCCCGCCCACCAGTCGAAGCAATTTTTTGAATCCGCTTTCCAAAGGCTTCTCCAAGGGCAGCCCTTGGTACTGCGCACTCGCCTTATGAGCCACCACCAGGGCAAAAATCTCTGTGTCACCGACCTCAGTACCTCCGGGAAAGCGAACCACCGGTCTTGTGTAGAAGAATCCCCGCCTGTGAGAATCGTATTTGATTGGCAGATCAAAGTGGTCGCGCATGAACTCCACATCCCGCTCGACCGTCTTTGGCGACACCTCGAACTCCCTCGCCAGTCGCCCACAATTGGGATACTCACCCGCCGCGAGATACTCATGTATCCGCAACATGCGCTCAGTTGGCTCCCGCCTTAAATGCCCAGCCTTTTCGCCTGTTTCTCGCTTTCCCGCTTTCCCGCTTTCCGCTTTTCTGCCTTTCGACCCACCTGCATTCACTCCGAAGCATCCTTTCTCCCGCGACAATAACAAACGCCCCTGTCGAAGTATGGGGCCCAAGTGAAAACCTCACCTGCAAAAAAACTCATAGCAAGGTCGGTTGACATTGTCCACACTTATCTCAATCACTACCTTTTCTCCCGCTCACTTCTCCGCTATTCTACTCCGCATGGCCAGATACCGACGGAGCACGCTAATCAACGCGAACCGGTACGCCACAGCCCAGCCGTACACCCTCCGAGCCGCCGCCAAAAAAGCGAAAAAGCAGATAAAGCAGCGAAAACTTCAGGCTGCACTAAAGAGAGGCGCTGCGCCCCGCCATGATGCACTACTACCCCAATGACACTGCAGACCCGGATCCCCCTCGCTGACTGCAAGGCCCGCCTCGCCAGCGCGGTTGATGCAGAGCGATTCGCATTCAGCCGTAGCGGTTACGCCGGCTCAAAGCCCATAATCGGGAGAATTGGCGAGGACACCTGCTTCACCTTCCGCCGCATGCGACGATCTGCGCACCCGCCTGGTTGCCATTGCGCTTGAGTGGCAGGCCAGGTTCGGAGTCGCTCCAGCCATCACCTCCGCCATCTCCGAGCACGACGCAGCAATGCTCCTCGGCTCTACTTCGGCAGCTTACGGCACGAGCTGCGCAACCCGTACTGCCGTCACACGGGGCCACGACTTCATCTTCCAAAACAAGCGGTATCAGGTGAAAGCCAACCGCCCGAGCGGCAAACCTGGAAGCCCCGTCACACTTGTCGCCAAGCCGTCAAACTACGACTGGGACTTTCTTATCTGGATCCTGTACGATCGAGATTACGCCATCCAGGAAGCCTGGCTCTGGCCCGTCGACCAGTACCGCATCATGCTCGGCAGCAAACCCCGCATTTCTCCCAGTGACTTACGCGCGGGAACCCGGCTCCTCCCCCCTAGCGCCGCCTCGAATGTCGCCCCGTCGAAACCATCCCCGCAAGCTCCAACCAATTGTCTCTAGAGTGGACTGTGGGTCACCTTTTGCTCTCTCTGTCTTCGAGGCGATCCACCTCCGCATCCCACCCTTCCACTCCGGACTTCTCTAGCCCTCAGGCCGGGCAGGCCCACTGCGCTGCCGCACAACGGCAAACGCTGTCCCATTACCGCAGCGCACGCCGAAGTCAGAGGACTTTTACCGGCCGCACCTTCCCGGTCCAAAATTCATTGGTCTTCTTCCTGGCAAACTCCGCGGCCCGCCGCCTTTCCCTAAACACCACCAGCCTCTGCCGCTGTCGCGCGAACGCCGCCTCCCGCATGTCCGCAAAACCGCCGACCACTTGCGCCATCCAAAACAGTGCCTGGACAGGTTCGCTCGGCATCCCCTTCGCCAGTTTCGCCACCTTGCGCGCATCTGACTCGTCGAGTCTCCTCTTCTTCGGAACGACCTCCACACACCAAAGCCTGGGCGCCGCACCGCCACTATCATAAATTGCTATCATAATGCCCCCATCCTGCATAAAACCAGCCAAACACAAAATCCCAATTTTTTGTAGAGTGGACAGTCCGTTCCCCTCCGCGCCCACCGCATCTACTCGCGGCTCCCTTCCTCGCCATCCTTCCACTCCGGACTTCTCTAGCCTCTAGCGCCGGCAGCGCACCTGGACCGCGCCAAAGCAGCGCGGTCCGTTCACCAACATTCAAATCTCCCAGTCAGACCAATTCCGCCTTCTGCCGCGGCCTGGGCCTGGTGCCTCTGCCTGTCCATAAATGTACTTGAGCATTGCCATGCCGATCTCGTTGCTTTTTTCGAGATGAACTTTCCCGAAGCTTCGGCCTCCTCCTCCACCTTCGCCGTGTCGATCTGGTCCCGCCATCGCCCTTGCACTATCTGGAGACCGTGGATCGCACTAACGAAGGCCTCAATCCTGGATAAACTGACCAGGACTGCGGTCCTGAACTTTTGCTGCGTCTCCTCATTCGCTGCGACAGCGAACGCCAGCGCGTTCAGCACATCTCCACCCAAACGCACCCGCTCCGCCGTGACCTCCGAAATTCCCGTAATCGTGCCCGATTCCTGTCCCGCATTTGAACGATGTCTCTTCATGCAACCAGCATGGCCCGCCCGCTGCCTCACGACCAAAACCGAACCCATTCGTCAGGGCGCGAGGAAACTTACNNCCCGAATCTCGCAACGAAGTGTCAGTGGGACTGTCAGTGAAAGTGTCAGTGAACGTCTCGGAAGTGTCAGTGAAACTGTCAGTTAGAGTCGTCACGGGTAAATAAAAATACATGCCGATTAAGGGAAATTCCCTTGCAATTCATAAGGAACCTGCATATTCTGAGCTCAATGAATCGGACCCGCTTGTCCAATTCTGACCGTTGGCTCCACTCAAAATCCTCACAAAACGCTGTAAAATCAGGCATGATCTAGCATTTCACGCGGTTTCCCCGAATCGGCTCTAATGTGTGGCAATAGGATGGAAACCGGGCTTTCGTGGCAACCGCTAGGAGGCGCCAGACCCCCTCTCGGCTATGTTGGGAGCCTTCAACACCCTAATCGCGCGTCCTGCCCTAAGCGGCGCGCGTCGGCCTGGGTTATATTCGACCTCGAGACCCTCTCAAATCGTCCACGACTTAGTGCGTCCACAATGGACCGGTCCGGTTCTCCTGCCGGGCGGCCTACCGTTCCCTGGTCGCACGACCAGCGGATGGTCTCGTGTCCGGCCATTTGCGACCTCGGGTCGCGTCCCGGGTGGAAGTGGATTGCCGCCCCGGAATGGCCCGGAAGGGCGCGGCTGGCTTCAGAGGTCTGATCTCGCCCCCACGGCCCCAAGGAGTCGCCGGTTCTTGTGTACGTTCCCCTGTAGCCTTAAGGCGCCACGGTGAGGGTTGCGGAAAAGACCCCCAGAACCTTCCGCCGTGGCACACGCCATCACGTTGCCAGACCAATCTTGCTTCGACCGCGTTCCGGCCTAGACCCTCCCCCCGGGGCCGAAGCGGGGGCACTGCCCCCACGGCGGCGGAACGACGATATGCGTGCTTGCTAAATCCGACAGGGATCCGGTGCAAAATGAAACTCGGCCGAATTTTTTTAGTCGATTTTTAAGAGGTTTCAGCGTGGCCGGGAAATCTCTCAGTTTGGTGAGCATGCGGAGCGGCTCTGGCTTGCCCCAACGACACGCGGCTGCGCTGTGAGCGATGTTGTTGCCGCATGGGTTGCTACTTGGCACCTGTCGCTTGAAGATCTGAAAAACGCGATTCGCGGGGGGGGGAGCAAGCTTTTGCACTTGGTGTGGAGGGCTTTTACCGAAACGTGCAAATCAAACCGCTTACTTGGGGCATCGCTTTTAAGGTTGATCGCTCTTGCGAATTGCCCGGACGGACAAAGTTTAACGTGTATCAGTACGCGTCGAATTGCCACGCTTCAATTACAGAAGTCCTGGCATTTCCACCTGCAACCGGATGGAGGGTCAACGAATAGGCCGTGTACTCCGCCAAAGAAGGGCTGACAAATTGAAGTGGATCGTCGAACCTACCGAACCACTTCAGCTCGCGGAATCGTTGCGTGTTCCCATTCCACCGCAGTCCGAGGGCGAACACAACGGAATAAACACCCTGAGGAACAGAAGTGATTTTGGTCATGTTTCGAGCGCTAACGTAGACAACGCAGCTGGCATGGGGTTCTCCGCGCTTCACCAATTTGACCACTGCATCATTGGAAGTCCCGTTCTCAATTTCGAGAGTGCCATGTCCAAAATCGATGAATGGAATTAACACAACCCCGTTCAGAAATGGACGGGTCCCGTTATCATTCACCTCTTGGTTGCTGATGCAATAGGCAATGTAAATGGCGACTGGGATGCAGAAACCGACCAGCAAGGTCGCTAAGACCTTGAGCCACTGGCCACCACGTTTTTGGCTCTCCACCGGCCTTGGCGAAATCAACAACGGATTTGGAAGCGGCGCTCGACAATGGCCGCAGCGGTACCGCGTGGTTCTCGAGTTGCAGACGATTCGGTTCTTGTATCTATGTGAAGCCTGGGCGAAAACACAAGTCAGTTCCCAACAAATTTGCAACAATTCGTGTCGACCGAATGTCTCACGGCCAGGCTCCCGTGCTCGGTCTGGTAGGAAATAACTACAAGCCGCTGCAGAATCGAAACGCCTTTGCATGGTTCGATGGGATCGTCGGTACCGGCGCCGCGATTTATCACACCGCCGGTGCGTTGGGTTGCGGTGAGCGGATTTGGATCCTTGCGAAGCTGCCGGGTGAAATACGGATTGTGGGGGACGATGTTGCAGACAAATACCTCTTGCTCAGCAACAGTCACGATGGGGAGAGCAGCGTTCAGGTGAAGTTCACCCCTATCCGGGTCGTCTGTAAGAACACGCTGACCATGGCGCTCGGCCGTGGTCCCACGTTGCGGGTAAGCCACATAGCCTCTCTAGGGAAACGCATGGAGCAAGTAAAGGAGAACCTGGGAATCATCGGCAAGGGGTACGAAACGATTCAAAACCAATTCCAAGCGATGACCAGAGTTCAGCTAAATCAAGGGCGGCTAGCGGAATACCTGGAGCAGGTAATTCCAGAGCCCCAGGACAAAACGGATGACCGAGCACGTAAACGCGTTGCCGAAGCGCGAAGGAGCTCCGCAGTGTTGTTCGATAGCGGAAGAGGTAACAACTTGGCCGGAGTGAAGGGAACATTATGGGCGGGGTATAATGGAGTGGCCGAGTACATCGATTTTCGACCGACCAAGCAAAACCCAAATCAGCGTCTCGATTCAATTTGGTTTGGGTCGGGCTATCTGACGAAAGCGCGCGCTTTCAAAGTGGCTCTCGCCAAGGCAGTCGAATGGAAAAACTAGTTATCTAGCGAGCGACGCAGATGTTCCGATTCTCAACCCTTCGCCGGTCGCGGGCCCCCTCGCTTCCGACCGTACAGTCGCGCCGCTCGTTCCAACAATTCGGCGTCTTACAACCCGAGATTGATCGCGTAGGGATTGAGCTGACCACTGCGGGTGAAATGAGTTGATCCCGGCCGCTTTGCCTCAGGGGACTTGCTGGAGACTAAAGGCAAGCGGAGTGTCAAGCGCCGGCGCGTCACCTTGGCACGAGAAGTTCTGGGTTGTCTAACCAAAGCACGAAAAACGGCATACGAGCGTCATTCCGTTCCAGGGTGACCAGAAAGGGCTTATCGAAGACCATTATATGCGGGCGGACCGGTTCGCGCTCTTGGGCACACGCGAGTGCCATGTGTGCCTCCGATAAAAGCTCCACTCCTTTCTCATTCATATCAAACTTGATGCTCTGCATCGCGCTTTGCAGAAACAGATCCGGGACGACATTGCGTCCAACGGGAACGAGCCAATGGTTTTCGATCTCCGAAAAATGACGGATTATGTCCAGGCTCACCCTCGGCACAATTAATACGTCGTTGGTCCCCGCTGGTTGCCCTGGACGTTTTAGCGAACGCGCCCGGATAGTGGCGGCCATTTCCCCCAGAGTACCTTTTGGTTGCACTTTGGCGAGAATGAGCCGGTCTCCTGCAGCGGTGGTTTTGAGCTCAATGACGAAGTCATCCTCGTTCTGGTAATCCAGCACGAGTACCTGGGGACACATGGCCTCATGTGATGCCTTGGTCTTACCCAAACCGAACGCCCGAACTTGTTTATTGGCGAAACGAAACGAATCATCCAGTCGCTCGAACGGCATTGGGAAGGACAGCTTTTTCCACAGGCAAGCGTACGCGACAAAATCGTGAGGGCGCGGTGTGAGACCTTTCTCCGGGAGAAGACGGGGGTCGAATCCGAGCTTATTCTTCACCGCGTTGACAATCTTCTCGCGAGTTTTGTCACTAACGAGCCCCGACATCGCGACGTAGCTGGCTTCATCGATGCAGTCCTTTGTGAACGAATGCTGATTGAGGGCCGCAGCTATTGGGCTCTGTATCAATGAGTCGGCTTGGAAATTCACGAGTCGCAGGTCTCCTCCAGCAAGGGAGCAAGCCTCGTTCCAGGCCAACTGGAAGGTTCCACACCAGAGAAGGTTGGTTCCAGGTCGGATTTCGGCATCCAGATGTGCAGTGATGAAGGTTCCATTGAGATTGGCAGCGTCACCTCGCACAGTTCTTTCTCGCCGAAAGACTCCGCGCCAATTTTTTGGGCCGCAGAGCACGTCAGCGCCAAGCACGAGAAAACAGAGCAACACACTCAGAATGACTTTTCTGGAGACAGGAGGTTTCGAGGTGTTTCTGAGGAGCCATGTGCCAATAGCAAGGGGAACTCCCCCGAAGAGCAGCCAGAAGAAGCAGCCACCGATTAAACCAGGGGCTCGTGGTCCGCCGCCAATGCGGCTGGCCACGTACATGAAGA
>QGNH01001154.1_pt1 | contig 16974 bp, 17 predicted proteins | sample 1735481 | NCBI WGS metagenome assembly QGNH01 (sample SAMN09239004, study PRJNA386568) | Viral metagenome, whole genome shotgun sequencing project.
ATGTCACGTCGAGCCGACACGTACACGTCGACCTGGCCGTGCCCGTCCATTGCCCGGTAGACGTACCAAGGCCGCCTACTACCGGGCCACGGTGTCACTGGCTCCGCCAGGGCCGCACGGGGCCGCCGGTCGGGGTTCGGTCACCTTCACCGACAACGGGGTGGCCGTGGTCCACTGCGTCGATCGGCCGATCTCGGGCGCCGGTAAAGCCAGCTGCAAGGAAGAGCCACGACCGGGCGGCGACCACGCCATCAGCGCCGTCTACAGCGGAAGCGCCACCCTGTCCTCGCCCAGCGACACCGTGAACGAGACGTTCGACCAGAAGCCCACCTTCGCCAACCCCCGCACCGCCTTTGTGGCCGTCAACACGCCGCTGTCCTTCACGGTCACCGCCGTCGGCTTTCCGGCCCCGGGTCCGTTGACCGAGACCCAACCCGTGCCCTCATGGCTCACCATCACCTTCGGTGCCAACGGCACGGCCACTCTCACCGGCACGCCCCCCACAGTGGGCGCCGTGAACCTCGACTTCAGCTCCACGTCGACCAGCGGGACAAAGACCCAGGCGCTGACCATCACCGTGCACAGCTGATCAGAGCGCCCTGCAGCCCCAGGGTGGCACCGCCGTCGACCACCAGGGCGTGACTGGGGGTCTCGAAGGCCAGCACCACCTGGCAACGATGAGTGATACTGCCGATCGGTAGCTTGCACTGGTGCCCCGCATTTCCGAGTTTTACGGTATCGCCATCTACATGTACTGGAAGGACCACGGGACCGCCCACGTCCACGCTTTCTACTCTGGCGACGAGGCCCTGGTGAGGATCAGCGACGGCACCATCATGGCGGGAGCACTTCCCCAAATTGCCCGCTCGTCTGGTTCGAGATTGGGTGGCGCTGCGACAAGCGGAACTTGTCGCCGACTGGGAACGGGCGCAGGTCCCGGAAGCCCTTCTTCCGATCGAAGGTCTTCGGTAAACTGTGAAAATGACTTCGCTAGCCCGGGTTGCGCAGGTTGAACCGTTGGGAGACCTCCGACTCCGCCTAACTTTCACTGACGGCCTCGTCCGGGAGCTCGATTTTGAGGATGCCCTCAGTGGGAGTCTCTTCGACCAGCTGAGGGAACCGTCCTACTTTTCTCAGGTGGCAGTTGATCCCACTACTGGCACGGTCACGTGGCCAAATGAGATCGACTTTGACCCGGATGTGCTTCATGGTGATCATCCGCCGGCGAGCGGTCACGGTCCACGGTTGATCAGCGAACATCACCTGCGTGCGACAGGCTGACAGGCTGGGTTCACGCCAAGACGAACCGGTGTCGGAGAGGGGACTTGAACTCCGACCAAGGCGCTGTCGCCGACAGCCAGTCGATGCCGTTTTGCCTGGCCGGGTCCGCTGTCCCCGCTCCCCCGCTCCTGACTCCTGACACCTCATGACGGCCGGTTATGGATCGTGCGTTAGAAGAGCGTTAGAACTCGGGAGTCCTCCCGCCGGGCGTCCACGCTTCCCGAATGATGGAACGGACAAGTCCGTGGGCCGAGCCAATCTTGCGCGGCCGAACCCGGCCACTGAGACATTGAATCTCGTCAGGGAAGGCCGACAGGTGTCTTGCCATCCACGGTCAGATTGGTGTAAGTCATGCTGGAACCTGGGGCCAGATGCCCGACGAACCATCCACTGCGTCCGGTCGTGGGAACGCCAGCCGGAATGCTGGCCTCTCCACCTTGACTGGTGCTCCCCCACTTCGGTCGCTGCTTGTCTTTCGTCCACACGACGAATTGGACGAGATTGGTGGCCCGGACGGTCCGGACACACATACTGAGGGGGTATACCTCGGGTTGTTCAGGAAGGCTGGGCACGATCGTAGAGCCGAATTGAGTGAAGGGACTCGCCGGGTTTGCTGCCATGTTCCACACATGAAAGTTGAACACATCGAAGCCATCCAACCAGATGTTGCGGGTCACTGTGATCGCGGTCACGATCCCGTTCCTCGAGGTATGTAGTCGGACGACGATTCCCTGCTGGTCGATGCCTTCCCCGCTGGCGAACGTGGCACACACCGTCGGATCGGCTTCCTCGTGTCCTTGGCGCGCCCAAAAGAACTCACGGTTGTCTGGCCCGCTCGATTTTGGAGCCGTCACAACGACCGTACCGGGAGACGGATTGGAGTAGGAGTATCCGGTACAGTCCGGTGTGACACGAACGGTGCACGTCGACAGGCTTCCGGAGAGAGTCCCACTGCCAGAGAGAGTCCCACTGCCAGTAGACGCCACCTGAGCGCCGCATGCCATCAACCCGAGTGCGGCCGCCACCAGCGTCGTGACTGCCGCTTTACGGCTCCTACTTAGCATTTTGGCGCCGTGCACTGGTCTGGGTCCCATCCGTAACCTCCCGCCCAACGTACGTTCGCTGGTGCGCCATCCGGCAGGGCCAAAGGTCCCGAGTCACCTCTCGATTGAATCGGACTGGCTGGGCCCGCGATGGGCACGCCAACGAAAGCGGCCATGGTCGCGGGCGGCGCTTCAGGTGCTGCGCGGCCCGTTCTTCCTGTCTCCGATGTCGCCAAGCCCAAGGTCGACTCGCCGCCCAGGCGTTTCGGCACTACCCCAGGCTCTATCACCCTGATTCGCTACCGGGCGGGTCGCCAACGACACCCAGCGGCTGGTAGAGCCGCCGCCGTGTCACTAGCAACTATACCCAGATCACCAACCGAATCGCCCTCAGAAGGCGTGGCGTACTCATCTTCGGTGAAAAGGCGTGACGGCGCGCAACACGGTGATCAGAAGAATGTGAGAAACGGCGCTCTTTTCGACGAGCGACACGCATTTAGCTGGGGATAGGGCGTGTCGGAGAGGGGTTTGCGACCATAAGCACACCGGCCACCTGGAGGACTGAATGGGCTGCCTGAGTCCCTGGTCTGCCGCCATGTACACACCGGCCTACGGGCCCGACGGCCGTCACGGTACCGACGCCACGGGCTCGGGTTGCTCCGTAGTCCGGCCGAATGCTCAGCCTCTGATCCGACCCTCGTCCCCGATCGGAGCTTGCTCGGGGAAATCGAGCCGGTCGAGTAAAGGACTTCGGGAGGCGACGTCTGAAGCATCGGCCCCCAGACAAAGCCCCAGATATAGCCAAACGCTCCATCCGAGGGCCACTCCATTTCATCGCGCCAAACCATAGATCCGGGCAGCATCGAGCCAGCGTTGACATCCACTCCGTGAGCTTCCTCGTGTTGGTGGTGCCTGGCAATCACGGTGTTGGGGGTGCGTCATAGTTATCATCGCTACCGTGTCGCGCGAGTCGGGATCGTAACGGCGGGTGCTGGTGCCGCCGTGAATAGCAGGCACCCGATGCACTATAGGGATACCGCGAGCACGGCTCGAAAGTGAACCTGCCTGGAGCGCACCGCACTCTTCCTAGGGCCGCGCGCGCAAAGAAGGCTACGCAGCTGTCCGCCCGTGTCTCGAGCCACCTCGTCGCGGAAGCGCCCTTCCTAGTCATAGGGGTGGTCCAGAGCCTGGGGGGGTGGAGAGCTAGCCAGGACGACGCCGTGATAGCGATCAGGTCCTGGGGGGTCTTCACGGCTCGTCCGCCTCTGTTGGGACAGTTCACTCAAGCCACCGGCTGCGCAGGCCAGACCGCACATGCCCCCGGGCCGCTTCTCTACTGGATGCTCGCGCTGCCGGTCCGCGTCGATCCCATCCACGGGATCGTGTGGGGGGCGGCGATCTGGGCGGCCATAGCGATGGTGCTGTGCGTGGAGTCGGCGTGGGCGGTGAGAGGCACCACAGGTGCCTTGGCGGTAGGTGTGTTCGCGGTCGTGCTCGTGTCCACCCAGCGGGCCGCGGTGGTGAACGTGGAGTGGAATCCCTACTTCGCGATGCTCTGGTTCGCGGCCTCCTGCATGATCGCCTGGAGAGTGGGGAGGGGAGGGCTTCGGTGGTGGCCTGTGCTGGTGGTCTCTGCGTCGGTTGCGGCACAGAGCCACCTTGAGTTCACGCTTCCTTCGCTCGTGCTTGTGGTGGTCGCCCCAGCGCTCGGGATCGCCTCGCGGCGCTTGCGGAGGGACTCGGGGACCCGGGGGATACGGTGGCCCGTGTGGTCGGTAACCGGGGTCGGTCTCGGCGCGGCGCTCTGGGCGGCACCATTGTGGCAGGAGGCGTCGGGACACCCGGGGAACATGAGCCTGCTTCTCCATTGCGTATCCGGTCGTCACGTAATAGGCAGCCGGTTCGCTTTCCATTTGCTCGCGTGGGCGGTGGTGCCGCCTCCGCTGTGGTTCCACACCTCCGAAACCGTCGCGTCGCAGCTATTCCGCGACAGGGGGTCTCCGCCTGCCGGGGCCGGAGTGGCGGTGCTCGTGGTGCTGGCAGCAGTCGCCCTGGTGAGCTGGCGAGCTCACCGCGGGGACCTCGCTGTCCTGAGCACGCTCGGGTTGCTGGTGGGCGGGGCGGTGGTGTGGGACCTGTCGCGCCAGCCGTTGAGCGGCGTGTTGGAATTGGTCTACCTGGATTCGGTGTTCTGGCCGATCGGGATGCTGGTGTGGGGGGTGGCGGCCCTGGGAGTGCGCGAAGTGGTGGCATACGCACTCGCCGAGGTCGCTTTACGCCGGGCGCGAGGAGTGCCGCCGGAGAACGACGCGGCAGCGCCAACCCGAGCTGCCCGCACCTACAGGTTGTGGGGAGAGCGATGCCGTCGGCGCGCGGGAACGCATTCTTGGACCTGGGCTGCTGCGGTCTGTGTGGCTGTATCAGGGTTGATCACGACGATCGCGCTGGGTCGGGGGACCATGTCGAGCGCCAACCGCGCTGCGGTCGGCAGCAGCACCTACTCGGCCGTGGTCATCGGTGCGAGGGTGGCCGAGCATCTGGTTCCACATGGCCCGCTCAAGATCTGGGTGTCTGCGCCCAGCGGTGACGAGGCGTACTCGCTTCTCTTCGGGACCATCTGGGTGCTCGTGAGCGAGGGCCGCCAGGCGAGCACGCCGGGCCCCTTCGAGCGCTTGATCGATCCTCCGGCTCACGCTGTCAAAGGCGAACCGCAGGTCGACATCACGGTCGGTCCCAGCGGGAAAGTTGTGGGCGCGCGACTGGCGAAAGGGTGACGAGCTGTTCCCCAGCTAGTAGGCGGGGAACTCGCCAAGACACAGCCCGGCGCGGAACTCCTTCGAACCGGCGAGGGTGGCCAGGTCTACATTCTGACGTTGACTCCAGTTCCGTCTGACTTGAAGCCACGACCTCGAAAGCAGCGGTGCACCTTGGAGATCAATTGGGGCCAAAGGCGACAGGACGACGGTACGCTGGCCTAGGTATACCGAGCTATCAACAAGCAAACCAATACGTACGTCGAATCCGTCGTTCGCTCTGGAGGATTACCGACCGGCATCCTCGGAAATAGGGCTCGCCTCTATCTCAGCCGTCGGTGAAGCCAGCTCCTGCTCCAGCCGTCTGATCTCAGCCTCCACCATGTCCTCGGTGATGACTCCGACGCGGAACTTGGTCGGCGCGTCAAGCCCGCACAGGCGCGTTCGCCGTTCCTGAACCCGAATAAGACCGAACGCAGCTTGGACACCTGGGCGATCGTCGAGAAGGGGTCTGCCCTGGTCTATGACGACGTGACCGTGGTCCACCCGGAGACGCTCCCAGATCATCACGGCGAGCAGGTAGCGCTCGATACGGTCGAGCTTGGCGAGCTCGGACTTCTTCAGTTCGATGATGTCCTCAGTGGGTATCAGAGTCGCGCCGCGCATTACCGACTCGCAAGCCGCCGATTCAGCGATGCCGAGTTCGGCCCCGATCTGCGCGTAGGTGAGTGAGGCCGTTCGCAGTTCCCACGCTCTCTTGTCCCGTTCGACGGTGAAGGCGGAGCGCACGGCTCGCGTTCCCGACCGAGTACGCCGGGGCAGCACGCAAGCATGAGCGCTGGATGGACCTCCGGGAGGCCGACATCACGGCGGCGTCGACGCCTGGCTCCTCAGCCTCTTCGACCCCGAGAACCTCGACGGCGCCGTCGCCGCTCTGACGGCGGCCCAAGAGCCCGACGGAGCCATCGCGGCACGGGCCGAAGCGGCGAAGCGGAAGGTCGCCGACTGCGATAGCCGTCTGGCGTGGTACCGGAAGGCGTTGGAGAAGGGCGAGGCCGAGATACGAGCTCTCGGGGCTCTCAGCGAAAGGTGTTGCAGGCCCTGGCTGGTGCCACCGCCGAGCAACGAGCGGCCATCTATTGCCACATGATGGGCCTCCGCATCACATACCACGCAGAGCGCAACTCAATCTCGATCGAGTCACGCCCCGCATCTACCGGGTGTGTGTCGGGTGACGGCGAATCTGGCGTCCAAAACACCAAGATTTCGGAGAAGAACCTGGTCGCGACCAAGAAGCGCGCGTGTATTCAGGTGCGTGTCGGAGAGGGGACTTGAACCCCTACGCCCTTGCGGGCACCAGCCCCTCAACTATGTGAGCGTCGTGGAGTCTCATTAGGCGCCGTTGGGTTTGGCATGGTCAAGCGTGCTTTTCGACGTTCTGCCGTCAAGTCTCATAGGGCCTTGTTGGGCCTTGTTGGGCCTGGCTTGTTAGCGCCGTTGTTAGCACGCCTACTGAATCGGCCGACCGGTCTTCTCGGCCCACTTCACGATCGCCTCACGGGCCCATACCCGGCCCGAGGCGAGCTGGACCTCGGGCGCCGGGAAGGTCGGGTCCTCCCGGCTCAGGCGATCGACGTACTGACGGCTGACGGACTCCCCGTCTCGATTGATCAACATCGCCGCGATCTCGGCCGTCCCCACGAGGTGATGTGGCACCGGTCGGAAGGTAGTTGACACATGACCACCCTACGGGGATAGTGGTCGCATGACAACCCCGACCAAGGAGACCCGACCCATGACAACGACCGAGCCCGATATCGCCTCTCTCCTGCTGTGCCCGCAGGACCTTGCGGAGGACCTCGCCCGTTCTCTTGCCGCATGGAAGGCGATCGAATTGACCCTGGAGCCCATGCTCGACCATGCAGAGCAGACGATGCGGGCAAGAGACGCCCATAACGAAGAGGTCCGATCGAAGCTCAGAGCACTCGACCTCCCGTTCGATGTCTATGACGACATCACCGAGGCATTCCCGAAGCTGACGTGTGGCGAAGAACTTTGGGCCGTCCTCTCCTACCTGTCCACTCGTTTCTGCGAGGTCCTTAGGGAGTTCCCGCCCCAATGGGTCATCGAAGACAGGCCCGAAAGTGGGATCGCTGGCGTGGACAAGGTCGAGGTCCGGTTCGACGACCAAGGGCGTTGCCTCGGCCTCACGCAAAAGGGCGTCGAGCAGATGCGACAGCACGAACTCGGCAAACTCAGGACGGAGGCAACGGAAGTCGCTGCCCGCATCGAACAGCTCAGCCGGGAAGGTGGGGACGATGCCTGACCGGACCACCCGGACAGCCCAGGACATCATCGACGAGATGAGCCCACTCCTTTTCGAACTCAAGCAGATCGTCGACCGTCGACGGGAAAAACGGGAACAGCAGAAGGACTGACACACCCAGGGCATACCCTGGCCACGCTGCGAAAGAGCCGGCCTTCGGGCCGGTTTTTTCGTTTCCGGGCTCGTTAGCCCCGGTTCCAAGGCCCAGCGAACGTCATCCGCGCCGGCCGGCGCATCGGCTCAGTGAGGGCGTTCAGGGCATAGACGAGGGCGTCGATCCGGTCTGGGCTGCGCCCCACTCCCGGCACCCACGTCGTGCACTGCGACTCCAGCTCGGCATGGACCCCGACGTGGTGCACCTTGCCCTGCTCGTACATGGCCACCACCGGCTCGGCCCGGAGCTGCTTGCCACGGGAGGCGTGGACCTTCGTCACCGGCAGGTTCGAGTCGATGGCTCGAAGCGTGTCCTCGACCATCTGGCCGCCTTGGTTGACCTCGGCGACGACACGGTCGGCTCCGTGCTTGCCGTAGCTGATGGCCACTCGCGACGCCCACTGCCGAGGGCTGCCCCGGAGACTGGCGTCTTCGAGAACGTAGAACTCGCCGTCGGCGACGCCGGCCACGACGATCCCCGTTTCGTCCCCGCTGCCGGTGGAGGACACCGACGGGTCGACGGCGACCACCACCCGGTCGAGATCGGGCGTCTCCTCGACCCGGTGATTGTCGAAGAGGGCCAGATTCCACAGAGCGCCCTCGACGTCTTCGAGCAGCTCGCCGCCGAGTTCGGCCCGGCCGATCCTCGTGCCTTCATAGCGGGCCCGGAGTTCCTTGAGGGCGGTCGGCGACAGGTTGTCGGCATTCTCGAAGGTGCTGCCCCGTGAGAACACCACAGAGCCGTCCTGACGGCCCACGAGGTCCTTCAGGAGCGGTGTCGCCCTCGGTGTCGTCGTGACCATGATGCGGGCGGGAGCGATGCGTACGGCGGGTACCAGAGCCTCGTACCAGAGGACCTCGCCGAGCCGGAACATCGCCAACTCGTCGCACCAGGCGCCGGCCAGGTTGAGACCTCGGAGCCGGTCGGGCTCGTCGGCCGACCGTGCATAGATCCGCGAGCCGTTGGACAACCGGATCTCGCCCAGCGACCGGACGTAGTGGGCGACCTCTCCCCTGCCGGCGATCCTCAGAATGCCGCTCGGCCCCTCGACGCACACGTCCCGGACACTGCCGAAGGTGGCGCCGACAATGGCCCAGTCGGTGCTCGGGTGCTCCAGGGCGCTCTCAAGGATCCACTCAGCGCCGGCCCGCGTCTTGCCCCAACCTCGTCCGGCCAGGGCTACCCACGTCACCCACTCCCCCGGCGGCGCGAGCTGCTGGGGACGGGCGAGGCGGTGCCACGGTCGCTCAGGGGGTGGCCCGAGGCGATCGCTCAGCCAAGTGAGGGCATCGGTCATCGGTTGGCGTGGATGAGTTGGAGGAGTTCGGCGTTGCCCTGCTCCACTACCTTCGTTGCCGTCTGCTCCACCATTGTCTTGATGGCACCCTTGTCGTGTCCGTCACCGATAGTGAGATGGACCACGACCGGCCCTCCGGTGATCGACAAGCCGCCCACGGCATTGGCGCCCGGACCGGTGCCTGCCGTCGCGGGTTGGATGAGCGACTCGACCTTGGCGGCCTGGACGTTCGGTGCCGTGGTGAAGCCGTGCAGGAGCGCCGGCGTCCACTGGGAACTGATCTGCCGAGCCATCCCGGTCAGAAGCGGCTCGACCTGGCGCAGGAAGCCGTCGTTCAGACCGACCTTCAGCCCGTCCATGATGGCCTCGCCGTGAGGGACGAGGAGCACCCGGTCGGCGTCGAGCGGGCCCTTCAGGTTGCCGATCTTCGTGGCCATGCCCGAGAGAAGCGGGGTGACGAACGAGGCGAAGCCCTGCTGGATACCGAGGGCGAGTCCGAACATGATTGACTTGCCCGCCTCGGTCAGCCAGCCGTTGGCGCCGGTGAAGTAGCCGAGCGCCTTCGTCTTGAGCCCACTCAGCATGGCCGAGAGGGCGTTGGCCACCACGATGGAATCGGTCGTCATTCCCTGGGCGATCCCGTTGTCGATGGCGACGCCGATGGACTGGCCGCCGGCCAGTTTGGCGCTCGACTCGATGGCCGTCTTGATCGCCTTCAGGATTCCGGCGTTGAGTTCGGCCTGCTTCTGGGTGACGCCGTCGATGGTGCCTTGGGCGATCTTCTGCCCGGCGTCCTTCGTGTCCACCGAGGTGATGCCGTCGTGCGCCTTCTGGCCGAGGTTCTTCCCCGAGGTGCTGGCGGTGCCCTGCCCGGCGTCGATGCCATGTGCAGCAGCCTCGGCCAGAGCACGACCGGCCGCCAGGTGTGCCGGTACGGCGTCGGTGACGGCCTTCGTCGTGCCCGCCACCCCGGCCTGAGCCGCTAGTGCCGCCTTCACCCATTGCGCACCCTGCTCGGTGAGCGGGGCGGTCTGGGCCTTGACGGCAGTGACGACAGCAGGAACCGCGGCGCCGATGGCCTTCGGCAGTTGGATGCCGTATTCGTTGGCGATGATGGCCGTCTGGTAGAGACCGAGCCCGAGGGCGTTGGCCAGCGATGTGACGGTGGCCTTCCCACCCTGCGCCGCAATCTGCTCGGACAGGGCCACCGCAGCGGAGTAGTTGGCCGTGACGGCTGAGGTGTGCGCCTGGACGGCCACCTGCATCAGGCGTGCTTCTTCGACGGCCTGGTCGCCGATTGTCTTCAGCGCCGCTTGGCCGTTGTTGACCAGCGTCTTGAAGCTCGACGAGTAGTTGGTGATGAGACCCTGGAGCAGCGGACCGGCAGCCGTCGGCCCGGCCTGGAGAATCTGATTGATCAGCGTCGGGTCGTAGCCATCCTTGATGGCCTGCTGGATGTTGGTCGTGAAGGCGTTGCCCTCTGTCTTCATGCGGTTGTAGAAGCCCGAGATGGCGGCGGCCGTCGGAACGGTGGCCTGGGCGATCGTACCCAGGGCGGCAGACTGGGCGTTGGCGCTGGCCGTGACGGCGGAAGACTGGGCGCTGGCGGCGGTCGTCACGGCCTGCTGAGCGGACACAACGGCCTGCTGGGCTGACACGTATTGGGAGGACGTTGCACCGGAAGCGGCCAGCGCTGTGTTCGCAGCGGTCTGTGCTTGTTGCAGGTTGGTCTGCGCCGTGGCCAGACCTTGCGCCGTCGTAATGGCACTCTGCTGTGACGAGGAGACGGTTGCCAGGAGTGACATCTGCTGAGTGACCCCGGCGATGGGGTCACTCCATGAAGCAAACGCTTTCTGCGTGGCGGTGGCCGCCGCATTCATGTCGTTGGTGATGGACGAAACGCTCTGATGCGTCTCGGAGGCCAGGAAGTCCATAGCACTGGCAGTGATATGGGCGTTGGTCGCCATGAGTTGGAGCGCCTGCTGCATCCTCGTTATCTCGCTCGGGTTAAGAGCTTTGGACAGGTCGATGTTCAGCGAGGCAGCCAGTTGGTCGACACTGGCCTTGCTGATGCCGAGCGACCCAGACAACTTGCTTTCGTTGGAAATCCACTGGTCTCTGGCGCCCCTGGCCGCGTTGATTTCATCTTGGTACTTCTGAATTGCGCCTGTCATGTTGTTAAATGCCGTCACGGCACCGACATCACCTGTGCTCGAGAACAGTGTGTCCATTCCGCCCGCTTCCCTCACCAGGGATGCTTGTTCTGTCCGGACTTGGTTCATTTGGGCGGTGATGTCTTTCATCGCCTGGAGGTCCTGTGTGGGGCCAATAGGTTTTGTAGCAAGGGCAGTTCCCAGGTCGAGGGGACCACCACTGAGGTACTGAGCAACTCCCTGCGGGGTAGCGGCCTCTTTACGAGCGGTGTTGATGGTGTCGAGGACAACGCCGAGAGCAGCGACAACGGGAATGGCCACGGCCGCCGCTGATGCCAGGGCACCAAAGCCCGCTACGAGGCCGGCCAGTCCACTCGTGCCACCGATGAATCCGCCGGCTGACATCACCCCCGTCTTCAAGATGAACGCCTCGAGGGCGGTGACGGCGGCACCAATAGGTCCGCTCAACTTGGCGTAGGCGACGGCCAGCCCGGCGAGGGAGATCAACACGGGCCCGATGATCGGGCTCAGCTTCAAGATGGCATTCACGAATCCGAGCAGCGGTGTGAGCACCTCGAGCAACACGGTGCCGACCGGAGCAGCCGCCACCACGATGCGCCCGAGTAGTTGCAACAACTCGGAGATGAACTGCCCGACAATCGGAGCATTGGTCTCGACGTACTGAATGAACTGCTGGAAGCCCTGCGAGGATTCGAGCTTCCCGGCCCACTGTTCCCAAGCCGCTGTCATGCGGAGCAGACCGGCTTCGACGACAGAAGCGAGAGGGGCGAAGGCCTCGGCCAGCTTGGACAGGAAGCCCATGAGATTCTCGACCAGGTTCACGAAGAACGAGATGGACGGGCCGGCCTGACTGGTGACGAAGGTGATGAATGCCTTGAAGTCGGGCTGCTGCATTGCTGTCCCGAGCGAGTGGAAGGCATCGACGAGAGCGCCACCGGTCGCTTGGGCTACGGGCTGGAGGACGCCGAGCAGGTCCTTGAAGTCACCAATGGCCGCCGTGAGAACGTCGCTCACGATCGGGGCCATGGCGTTGGAGACCTTCTGCCACTCCTGCCAGAGAGCCTGGACGGCCAACACGTTCTCTCGGACCCCGGGAGCGAGGTTGTCCAGAACGCCCTTCATATCGGCCAGAGCCTTCGTCTGGCCGGCGACGTTGCCCTGGGCGACGGCGTTGTTGTAGGCGGTCTGTGCCGTCTGGAGGCTGGTATAGGCGGTGGCGACGTTCTTGATGGTCGGCAGGGCGATGAGTCCGAAGGCACCGATACCGGCAGTGGCGGCGGTGATCGGTGTCAGCAGCGATGCCAGTCCCGCTGCGCCGACTGCACCGATTGGGATCAATGCCGGTGACAACGCCAACGCTGCCGAGGTGAGCCCGGACAGTCCGCTACTGGCGGTGTCGGCTCCTGTCTTGATGGCATCCATCCCGCCACCAACGGCTGCGGCTTCGACTGCCGTGGCTGCCAGGGCTGCATCTGCACCGGTGGTGTCGGCGTCGACCTTGATGGTCGGGTGCTCTTCACCGAGAGCACGGGCTTCTGCTCCCGTAGCTGCCAGTTGGGCGTCGGCGAAGGCGGTGGCCGCTTCGACCGTGATGCGAGTGCGCTCGGCGGCTAGGGCAGCGGCTCGGGCCCGGATCTCGGCATAGGCCCGGTCGATGGCTGACGTATCGACCTCGGGCTTGATGGTCGGGGACTCGGACCCGAGCGCCTTGGCCAGCCCATCGGTGACACCCAAGGCGGCATCGGCTCGGGCGGTGTCGGCGGTGACGGAGACGGTGACGTAGGGATCGATGGCGAGCAGGGCAGCGTCGATGCGCGCCTTCAGCCGCTCGGCGAAGTCCGACTGGGGGTCGACTCCGACCATCAGCGCCGGGAGGTCGATCCCCGCCAGAGCGGCGTCCACCTTGGCCAGCAGCTCTTCCCGCAGACCACTGGTCGGCTGGGCGGTGATGCCGACCGATCCACCGGGCAGCCCCGAGAGGTCGGCACGGCTGGTGTCGATTCCGACCTGGATGGTCTCCCTTTTGGCCCCGAGCAGGTCGGCGGCGGCGTCCGTGGCCGCTATGCGGATATCGGCGTCCGTGGTATCGGCGTCGACCTTGATGGAGACCGGCCGAGGATCGATGCCCAGCAGCGCTGAGTCAATCCTGGCCTTCAGGACGTCCCTGACACCCGTCATCGGGTCGACGCCCACGTCCAGGGCGTTCAGCCGGACCTCGGCCAGGATGGCGTTTAGCTGCCGCTCAAGGTCAGTACGGAGGCCGGCCGCCGGTGCTGCACCCACCGAGGTGGCGGCCAGCTTGGCGTCAGCCAGGGCGGTGTCAGCGTTGACCGTGATCGTCTCTCGCCTGTCGCCGAGGGCATGAGCTTCGACATCGGTGGCGGCCAGCTTGGCGTCAGCCTCGGTCGTGTCGGCGTCCACCTTGACCGTCACATCCGGAACGAAGCCGGCGAGGTCCGCTTCAATCTTCGCCCGCAACTCATCCCGGAATCCGGCGACGGGATCGGCCGTGATGCCGATGCTCCCGTCGCCCAGGCCGGCGAGTTCCCGCTGTGTAGCCGCAATCGACAGGCGGGCTTGTTCCGTGTCGGCCTCGATTGTCAGTGTTCGATGGTCGACGCCGACCATGGCCGCATCGAGCTTGGCCTTCAGGTCGTCCTTGAACGCCGACAAATCCGGCGAAATACGGACTACGGCCGATGCAAGCTCACCCTCAGCCATTGTTCACTTCCGTGTCGTAGGCCCGAGCGCGGGCCCTCCTGGCATCGATCTTGGCGAAGAGTTCGTCAAGTTCAATCATGGCGGCGCTTGGCGTCGGCAACTCCATGCGCGCCAGCTGTCGATCGACGCTGTCCATGAGTTCCGGGCTGAACCCCTTGCGGAGACCAATCTCACGTCGACTCCAGCGCTCAGTCATGCCGAGACTTCCTGACGGATGCCGACCGAATTCGGCCGGACCGTTCCCGTCACCGGATCGACTCGCACGGGGGCGAAGTCGATGTCGTCGGGGTATGTGGATACCGGGACGCTGACCGACAACTCTCGGCGATCGACGAATTCGGAGGGGGCGCCTGGTCCCATTCGAGCGCCGGTCTGGGGGTCGTAGTCGACGAGGAAGTTGCCTCGTATGTCGGGATGCTCTTCCGACCAGCGGTCATTGACGAGCCTGTGCGCCCGGAGGATCTGCTTGATTACAGCAGGTGTCAATGGCAGCCATTGGTCGTCCGGGGCGGGTTGAACTGGCCACGGCGTTCCCTGCTTCCACGTGTGGCGGCGGTCCTCGTGGAGGCACCAAAGTCGAATCTGTGCCTCCGTTTCCGGCAGGACATAGTTGCCAGCTGAAATCGTTGGGCCAGCTTCGGTTTTCGGGTCCCAAGGCCTCGGACCCTGTCGGTCGGTCAGTGAGGGTTCGCTGGAATCAATGTGAACTGCAATGACCACTGTCGGGTCGAAGCCCGGGTCTTCGGGATAGACACGTTTTCCTGTTGCGACGAAGTGGAGGGTTAGTTCGCGTCGACCGAGGCTCAATATCAGATTGCCGATGATGCCCTTGAAGTTGGCCACCTCTTCCTCGTAGAGCAGGCGGTAGCCGGGCGGAAGGACAACCGCCTCAGGCTCGGCCTCTTCCTCGGCTTCGCCTCTGTGGATCAGTTCCTTAAACCTCACCATGCGATCGTCCTTTCGGGTAGTTGGTCGTTGCTGCCAGTCCCCGCCGCCGGCCGGGAGGACAACCGTGGGAATGGTCGGGGCTGGCAGATCATGTGGTTACCGCCGGTCGGTGAACTTCGGTGCAGTCGGTGCAGGCCGTTCCCACGAACATCAGGGTGCAATAACCGATGACCACCACCATCGGCACCTCGTCGTCGCCGAAGGCCGCTTGGCACCACCCGCACTCCTGAGGGCGGCCAACGGGAAGGTTGTCCCCGATGCAAGTAAGACAAACCGAGATGCAGGCGTCGAGGATAACCATGCGGTCCTCTTCGGCCGGGTGGGCACAGCGAAGCGGAGCAGCGGCGTAGGCGACCGCCAAGTTCTCCAGACGCTCCCACGAGAGGGGCACGTCCTTTTCGAGCCCTTCGCCCGCCATCAGCGCAGCGATCGCCTTGCTGGTCCCCGGGTGGTCCATGGCCATGCGTGTCAGAGCGATGGCGTCCCGTGCCACGGCCAGCCGATCCTCGAAATTGAGGCCGGCGAGGATCTCGGTCATCGGCTCGCCCTCGGTATCGCCGTCAGGTGGTCAATGGCCTTGGTCGCTCGGGCCCTCGTTTCGGGGCTGACATCGCCCAGCCCTTCGTGCCAGTCGAAGCAAGCGGTCAGGGCCAGGTCGACGGCTTCGGACCGGGAATGGCCCAGGCGCTGGTGATGGGCCGCCAGGGCTTCGGCGAACGGGTCCAAGCGGGTCACGGCGTCTCCTGCGTTCGGACGGGTCGCATGGTGCAGGCGCTCACGGCCAGGCGATGGCTGCAAACGCCGAAGTTGCGGCAGGTGCAGTTCCAGGCACCCCGATCCCAGGCCACGTCATAGACGCCGTGGTCGCCAGCCACCCGGGCCACGACGCGGTTTTCGTCGGCAGACATCACCTGGACACGGTCGGTGGCGAGCAGGCGACGGGCCTTGTCGACGACGGTCATGCGCCGGCCTTCAGCTCGGCGGCGAGCAGTTCGCCGGCCCGCTTCTGCTGGGCCTTGTCGAGTCCGAGGGCGACGAGAGTCTTCTGGAGGGCTGCGAGCAGGATGGCGCCGTGAATCTCGCTGATCCTCGTGCGGCGCTCCTCGAGGTTGAGCCGGGACAGATCGGCCAGGACTCGATGCGCCCGGTCGAGGGCTTCGGTGTAGAGCCGGACGGCCGCTCGCTCCCGGTCGATGTTGGCGATGTCGGTCGTGCTGAGTTGGCGGTGCTGGGCCACAAGCTCCCGCAGCACCTCGAGCCACGCTCGGACCTCGGCCCCCACGGCGAGCAGCTCATCGACGGAGTCGCCCAGTGGCGCTGGCTGCCCGAGACGCTCGAGCATGGCCCGGGCTTCTTGGTCGGTCGCTCGGAGCGCCGCTGAGATCCTGTGGTTGGGCGTGGAGCCGCCGTGGAGCTTGCAGGACCCGATGCCCGGGTGGTCAGTCCCCCACCCCGCACCCATCCGACAGGGCGTGCCGCCGTTCTGGTGTCTCTGTGCGCCACAGCGGGCCGTCTTGGTCATGTCGGAGCCTTCAGTGCGTCGACCTCCCGTAGAAGGTCCAGGAACACGGCCAGGCTGACCACGACGTAGGCGTCCGCCACCGGCTTTCCCCGGCGCTTGGCGATGACCGCCCCGAAGGCGGCTCGGGCCCGGGCGCGCTGCTCCTCCGCCTGCTCGACCCACTCAGCGAATGCGTGGCGCCGATGGTTCTTCACCTGGAACACGACACCCGGCAGACCGAGGATGTCGCCCTGGTCGTCACGGCGGCCGGCGCCGAAAGCACGCTCGGCGTACGGCCAGCCTCGAGTCCGCAAGTAGGCGACGACCTCACGCTCGAACGCATCGCCTTTGGCCTTCTCAGGCGACGTCACGGAGCACCCACTAGCCCGGGAAGCAAGCGCCAATGGCGGCAAAGGGGCAGGTCAGATGTGGTGAACGATGCGACGCCTACCTGTCCTGCTAACAGCGTCGCTAACACGACCTGTCCAAAACCCACGACTTCCATGGCCTTCAGTCGTGCGCCAAGAGTGCATGGCGTCCACGAGCACCGTGTGTCCATCAGTTGCTCCCCGCCTTGCGCACTCGGTACTCCGGACACTCGTCGTCGTGGTGAACCGTCAGCGACCAGATCCCCGGAGTCACCTCCCGCACCGTCTGGTAGGCGTCACACGTCGCACAGCCGCCAGGGATCTGTTTGCCGGCCAACGACGACAGGAAGTCGGTCACCGTGCCGTCCTCAAAAGGGGCACAGTCGGCTGATTTGATCTGTTCCCAAA